>OIYS01001336.1_pt1 | contig 12793 bp, 10 predicted proteins | sample 1588271 | NCBI WGS metagenome assembly OIYS01 (sample SAMN03283286) | human gut metagenome | biome: human-associated habitat; material: feces | host: Homo sapiens | place: Peru | collected 2012
ATTACCAGAATCAGTATATGTAGATAAAATAGCAGATTTTTTTGCATCACTTACAACTAATAAAGATTTTATTCTTTTAGAAGATGGAACTTGGGATTTAAAATCTAATCATTCAGTAAAACTAAATATGGATGATATCTATGAAGAAAAAGAAGATTTAGAAGAAGAAAATACTGACAATGAAGATGAAGTAGAAGATGCAGAAGAACCAGATGATATAGATTCATTAGATGATGAAAATTATATAGATGACGATGATGATGACTTATCAGAGTTAACAATAGTTAATGATGATGAATTAGAAGAATAGCACATTTATGTGTTATTTTTTTTAAGTACAATACATAATATTTATATTAAAATCTTAATATATAGAAAATTAAGAATACAATTTCGAATTTTCTAAAGAGCTTTGCTCTTTTTTCTTATGTTCTAATAATTTTATTACTACATATATTTAAACGAAGGGAGAATAAATATGAGTAATAATAAAATAACAATAGGAATTCCCAAAGGACTTTTGTATTATAGATATAATATTTTATGGACAACTTATCTAAAAAAATTAAATTGTAATATAATATACTCTAGTGATACCACTAAAAATACTATAGAATTAGGAAAGAAATATTTAGTAGATGAAACCTGTCTACCATCTAAAATATATTTAGGACATGTAAAAGAATTAGTAGGCAAATGTGACTATATTCTAGTACCAAGAATATCAGATTACGGAAGAAAAGAAAAAGTATGTGTTAGATTTAATGCAACTTATGACATAATACACAATGCCTTTCCCAATCAGAAAATACTTGATTATAACATAGAGTATACTCACCATCACAAAGAATCTTTATCCTTAATATTATTAGGGCTAAAAATAAATAAAAATATCTTTAAAGTAATATTTTCGTATTACCAAGCAAAATTAGAAGAAAAGAAATATAATAAAATACATCTACTAAATCAAAATAAATTACTAAATAACAATTCTATTAAAATATTAATAGTCTCCCATCCTTATAATATATATGACAAATATATAGGATATCCAATCAAAAATTTCCTAAAAAGCCAAAATGTAGATTTAATATATGCAGATGTTTTAGATAAGAAAATAGCAAGAGCGTATTCAGAAAAATTATCCCCTACTCTTTATTGGACTTATTCTAAAGAATTAATAGGAGCAATAGAATATTACAAACATTCTGTAGATGGCATAATATTTATAACCTCATTCCCCTGTGGTCCAGATTCTTTAGTAAATGAATTAATGTTAAGAAAAATAACTGATATCCCCAAAACCAACATCTTAATAGACGAATCGTCAGCAGAAGCGGGAATCCAAACAAGGTTAGAAAGTTTCATAGACATAATAAAAGGAAAGAAGGAAAAAGATGAATAAAACAATAACATTTCCCCATCTAGGAGATTATTACATACCAATTTCCTATCTATTAAAAAATATAACCAAACAAAATATTTTAATCCCACCAAAAATAACAAAAAAGACAATAGAATTAGGAAGTGCTAACTCTCCTGACTATGTCTGTGTACCATTTAAATATAATTTAGGTAATTTTATAGAAGCATTAGAACTAGGAGCGGATACGATTCTTCAAGCAGGTGGAGGCTGTAGATATGGATATTATGCAGAACTTCAAGAACAAATCTTGAAATCATTAAACTATAAATTTACATTTATAAATTTCATTAAAGATAATCATGTATCAATAAATAATATATATAAATTTGCCAAAGAAAATAATAAATCATTAACTAGAATAAAGTTTTATTATTATTTATTAAACACTGTATTAATGGTAATTATAATGGATAAATTGGGAAAATATCCACGAGAGAATATGGGATTTGAATTAGAAAAAAATTCATATATAAACACCGAAAAAAAATTATTTCTAGAATTACAAAATAAAATTAATCCCTTCAAACTATTAAAAATATATAAAAAATATAAAAGAAAGTATAAAAATATTAAAATAAATAAACCCAAAAATTGTATAAAAATAGGAATAGTAGGAGAATTATACTCTATTATGGAACCATATTGCAGTAGTAATGTAGAAAGAAAACTTGCATCACTTGGAATAGAAGTTCATAGATTTACTACCCTAACCTATCTTTTATTTATTAAAAAATATAAATTAAAATATTATCTCCATAAAGGTAAAAAATATCTAAAGTACCATCTCGGCGCGGACGCAACAGAATCAGTAGTATTATCTAATATCTTAGCAAAAAAGCATTATGATGGAATAGTACACATAAAGTCATTTGGTTGTACCCCAGAATTAAATGCTATGCCAATATTAGAAAAAATAAGTCTAGATTACAACATCCCAATAATATATTTTAGTTTTGATGCTAATGATAATGAAACAGGATATAATACCAGAATAGAAGCATTTTATGACATGTTAGTCCAAAAGAAAAATAAACAAAAGTAAGTAAATACAAAATATAATTATAATTACAATAAATTAAATATTTATCATATAAAAAAATAATTAACAAAAGTTAATTGTTTTTTTAAATATTAAAATAATGACTTTTTAAGAAAAATCTGCTACAATTAATAAGTAATAATAACAAAGAAGAAAGTAATTTTATTTAAGGAGGCATTATGAAAAATATAATTAAAAATTATCACTTACTTTATAGTATTTTAATAATATTATGCATCTGCTTTTTAAGTATAGGATTTTCAGCTTTTCAAAACAAATTATATATTGATGATATAGGATTAACAGTAAAAGTCGATAAAGATATTAGAATTATGGGAGTACAAATTGACTCAGTTAATAATGCTATTAGTACATATGAAGATTATAATGTATCTAATATTAATTCAAATATAAAATTAGAAAGTGAAGATTCTTATATAATATATAATGTTGACATATATAATTTAGGTAACGTAGAAATGGGATTAAAAGAAATAAATATTAATAATGAAAATTTAAAAGTAGAAATTATTAACTATAATTTAAAAACAAAACTATGTGAAGAAAACGATAAATGTAGCTCAGGAGCTAAAATAAAATTAAAAGTAAAAGTATCATATCAAAATGGAAAATATGATAATACAGCAACAATGAATAATATTAAAATAGACTTTTCTTTTGGAAGAATTTATAACATTAATTATAATGATATTGACTCCACTAATTTACCAAAGGAAATAATAGAAGGAGAAACATTAAATGTAAATATTACTAATCAAATTGATTATTTTTTAAAAGTATTTATGAATAACAAAAAATTATCCAGTGAAAGTGATTATCAATATGAAAATGATAATTTGATTGTTCCAAATGTTAATGGAGATATCAATATTTATTTTAAAATGCCAATTTGTCAAAGAGCAACTACACTACATACTGAAGAATGTATGGGAAATTATTGTGCTGGAATGGGATATAAAGTTGATGGTAGTATGGGAACAAAAACAATTACATTTGGTTCCTTAGGAACAACAGGAACATTATCATCTGGGGATGCCTTTGATTGCGATGTAAATGGAGATGGAATATATGATTCTACAACCGAAAGATTTTATTATGTTACCGATATGGAAAAAGATATTGCTGTTTTAATATATTATAATAATGTTAGTGAGGGAAAACCTGACAATAGTAAATTTTATCCATATGATGCTTCAAAAGAAAATTGGCATGGCCCAAGAAGCGCAATAGAACAACTCCCAACGAAAAGTCAATGGAGCAATGTAAAATTGTACAATACCGAAAGAATTATAAAAAATGAATATGATACTACAAGTAATAAAGACGGAAATACTTATCCAGAAGTATTTAGTTATTCAAAGTATGCAGCAAGGATTTTAACACTAAAAGAATTAAAAGGTATTGTTGATTTCTATATCCCATCATGGAAAACTGGAGAATTTGACAAACATCTTTACCTAGTTGAGAATACTAATTTTTCTAAAAAAAATAATTCAAACTTTGATGGTTATTGGTTAGAGACACCTAGAAATACTATGTCAACTTATGCTTGGATGGTTTATGCTACAACAAGACGTGTTCATAGCGTAGAAGTTAATAGAAATGATATTTTAGGAGTACGTCCCGTAATAGAAGTTCAAAAAAGTGATATATCATATTAAAAAATATCAATTATTTAATTAACTAAATAAAAAAATAAAATAAATAATAAAATTACTTTTGTATCCTAAATATTTATGATATAATATTAATGAATAAAAAGGAGAATGCAATATGAATATATTAATTTATTTTTGTATCCTATTATTATCGTTATTAACAATATATATAGCAAATAAAAATAAAGATAAAATAGGACTAATAGTATCATTTGTTATAATGAACTTATTATCATTTATACTAGCATTTAAATATATAACAATATCAAACCTAACTATTAATGCTAACTCTATAACATATATAACTTTGCTAAGTATATTATATCTATATCTAGAAAAAACAAACAAAAAAGAAACAAAAAAACTAATAAACATAAATACAACTATAAATATATTTATTGTCTCTCTATTAGCATTAATGTCGCTTTATATTCAGTCATTAGATGATACAATAGGAATTAATATGAAAAATTTATTTTTAGATAACTATAGACTTTTAATAGCATATCCCCTATCAACAACATTAAGCTTTTATGGAATATTATGGATATATGAAAAAGTTAAAAATATATATGATAATATGTTTATAACAAACACTGTAACATTTTTACTAATAGGCTTAATAGATCTAATAATATTTACATCTATTGGATACTTATTTACACTTAGTATTAAAACAATAATAAAATTAATATTATCCACATATATGTTGAAAATATTATTAACAGTAATATATTCTATCTTCTTAATGTTAATTCAAAATAAAAAGAAGGTGAAAAAATGAATATAGTATATCTAATAATAGAATTATTAATATGTTTCAGTGTCATAACATACCTATATAAAAAATATTCTTACAATGGATTATATGTATATGCAACTACTTCATTAGTTTTATCAAATTTGATGTCATTAAAAACAATAGATATATTTGATTTTACATTAAATCTAGGATTAGTCCCATTTGTCTCTTTATTTATAGTAGCAAATATTATTGTCCAAAAAAAAGGAATAGAAGAAATAAAGAATTTAATAATAGTATTATTAATTACCTCTGTTCTATCTTACATAATATTACTATTAGTAAGTAAAATGGATTCTAGTATTATTAATCAATGGACAAGCGCATCATATGATAATATATTTATTAATAGTCCAAGAATATATTTTGCAAATATTGTAACAATGCTATATATGTTATATTTAAATTCACTATTATATTACTACTTAAAAAAAGAAAAAAATAAAATATGGATAAGTAATATAGTATCAACAGTAATAATTCACTTTTTTGCCACTATATTATTTATTTCACTAGCGTATGCTATAACAACAAAAATAGATAAAATAATAGGAATGTTATTAATAAGATACATATTAAGTATTGTAATAGGTTTATTTGGTACTATAATAATTTATATAAATAATAATATAAAAGAAAAGTAAGGAAGTATGTATTATGAGAACGAGAAAACAAGAACTAATAAGTGATGAACTAAAACCACTAGTAAGCAAACTAATAAAAGAAAACAGAGTTAAATATAATTACTCCCTAGAAGATTTAGCAAAAGCCCTAAATTACCAAAAAAATAGACAAACACTACATAAATATGAAACTGGAAAATTAAATATACCATATGATATTTTATTTGAAATATGCAGAATATTTAATATAAGTAATTTAGAATTTCAAAATGCTCCAATCACAGAAGAAGAACAAAAAAAATTAGAAAAGAAAATGGTTAAAGAGTATGTAACTAGTCTAAGACCAGATAAAAATCTAACTCCTCAAATAGAAAAAATAATTAACACTTACAAAAATGCTAATTATGATGCCGTAACTAATAGAAGTGAATTATATGTAAAAGTATCAGATGACTCTATGTCTCCAGTATACCTAAAAAATGATAGAGTTTATTTTGAAAGAAAAGAAGATTATCAAAATGGTGATGACGTTGTAATAGCAGTTAAAAATAATACTTTATCAATTAGAAGACTATATAGATACCCAAAAGGTATAATATTACAAGCCCTAAATCCTAAATATCCAACAATAAATGTTAATGTAGTAGCAAATAACATGATATTAGGATGTGTTACATCAATATATAGAGAAATGAAATAGTTATCAACTTGTATGTTGATAATTTTTTTATATATTTTTCACACTTTTTAAGAAAAATCTATTTTAATTTTCTAATTTATTTGTTATACTATAACCAGGTGAGAAAAATATGGAAAATAAATATAAAGTAACAAATTTAAAAATATATAGTTATATGAAAAAAAGTAATGAAAAAAACTTAAGTAATAATGCATTAACATATTTTCAAAATCAAATTACATATAAAGAATTACTAGTATATATAGAAAAAGTAGCCATATCATTAAAAAAATTAGGAATAGAAAAAGGAGATTATGTACCAGTATGCTTACCAAATATGCCCCAAACAATAATAATATTTTATGCTCTAAATAAAATAGGTGCTATTCCAAATATGATACCGGTTTTAGCAAGTACTGATGAATTTAAACATTATTTAACAGAAACACCTGCTAAAAATTTTATAATGTTTAGAGATTATTATTCAAAAGTAAAAAATATAATTCCAAAAACATCAATAAAAAGAACAATAATCATATCGCCAACTACTTTTATCCCCAAAGATATATTAAAAAAACAGATAACAATTAAAAATATATTAACATCAGGAATGTTAGATTTACAAACAAACTTTTCTCTAAAAAATAAAATTCTTACATGGAATGATATTGTAAAGTTATCTGAAAATGAAAAAAATGTTGAAACAGAAGCCTTTTCATTTTATGATACTGCACTATTATCACATACAGGAGGAACAACGGGAACTCCTAAATCTGCAGAGTTTATAAATGAAAATTTTAATGCAATGTGTGAAGAATATAAAGAAGTAAAAGCACCATTTAAATCTGGAGATAAAATATTAACTGTACTCCCACCATTTATAAATTATGGATTATGTAATAATATTCATATGCCATTAAGTTTTGGAATAGAAACAATTATAGTACCAACACTCGATCCAAAAGAAGCATCAACATTATTTAAAATGTATAAACCCAATCATTTTATGTGTGTAGCACATTATTTTGAATATATGATGAGTGATAAAAATTTTGAAGGAATGGATTTGTCCTTCTTAAAGACAATCACATATGGTGGTGCACCATTTAGCAAAGAGTCAGAAAAAAAATTTAATGAGTTTTTATACAATCATGGAGCATTAAACGTAAAAATTTGTAATGGCTATGGAATGACAGAAAGCACATCTAGCATTGCCTATGAGAGAGAAAAAAATAATAAATTTAAATTATATCCACTACCATACACAAACATGAAAATTGTAAATCCAGAAACAAAAGAACTCTTACCAGACGGAACTCCAGGAGAATTATGTGTGTCAGGACCAACTATATTCAAAGGGTATTATAAAAATCAAGCAGAAACAGAAAAAATTTTAGAACAAGATCAAGCAAATATAATGTGGCTACATTCTGGAGATATAGCAATAAAAGCAGCTGATAGTTCCATAAAAATATTAGGTAGAATTAAAAGAATTTATCCAACAATGGATATTTCAAATGGAAATGTAGCAAAAATATTTCCAGATAACATAGAAAATATATTAAAAAAATCTCAAAAAATAAAAGAATGCGCTGTAGAGTGTAAAAAACATAAAGAAAGAGTAAATGTTCCATTCGCGTTCGTGGTATTAGAAGAAAATGCAACAGAAGAAGAAGCACTACAAGATCTAAAAGAAAAAAGTCTTGAATTAAATAACTATTCAAGACCATATCACTTTATATTTATAAATGAAATACCAAAAAGCAGTGGTGGTAAGGTGGAATATAAGCAATTAATAAAGTTAATTCCAGAAAATTATGAAGAAGTTATAGAAGAAATAGATTATAAAATAAATAAAAGAAAGGTGAGAAAAAGATGATAAGTAGTTTGTTTTGTCAAATTTTTAGTCTTTTATACATGGTATCACTTACAATAATATTTTATTCAAAAGAAAGAGTAAAATCGGAAGAAAATAAAATATTTCAAAAGATAATGATTACAAATATAATAGGATTAATAATAGAAATAAGTTGCTTCATATTAGGATATTTCAGTATTGATAAAATAGCATTAAGTAGAATGATGGTAAAATTATATCTTATATATTTATTAACGTTTGTAGCATTTTTTACAACATACTTACTATGTATATCAAAAGAAAAAAGCAGTCCTTTATTTAAAAAAATAAATTATATATATTACATTATAGGAATTATATTTTTAATTTTGTTACCAATAGAATTAGTTTCTAAAAGTAATTCAATATATGCATCAGGAAGTTCAGTAAATGTATCTTACATTTTAATATTTATTTATATTATATTTTGGTATATATTAATTATTAAAAATTTAAAAACAATCACTAATAAAAAATATATTCCACTTTTATTATTTCTAACAATAGGTTCCGTAGGAATGATAATTCAAAGAATTCATCCGGAGATACTACTAATGACATCCATTGAATCATTTATAGTATTTCTGATGTACCAAACAATAGAAAATCCAGATTTAAAAATAATAAGACAACTAAATTTAGCACATATTGAAACAGAAAAAGCTAATAATGCCAAAAGTGATTTTATTTCCAGTATGTCTCATGAAATAAGAACACCATTAAATGCTATAATAGGTCTATCAGAAGATTTGTATAGTTACAAAGATAAAATGCCAAAAGATGCTAAAGAAGATATAGATGATATCTTATCCTCATCAAAAACATTATTAGAAATCGTAGGTAATATATTAGATATAAATAAAATAGAAGCTCAACACTTAGAAATAAAATGTATAGATTATAGCCCAACTAAAGAATTTAATAATATTTATAAAATGAATAAAGTAAGAATTAAAAATAATAAAATAAAATATGAATTAGAAATAAGTAAAGACATTCCAAATACTTTATATGGAGATATAGTACATATAAAACAAATAATGAATAATTTAATATCAAATGCCTTTAAATTCACAGAAAAAGGCGAAATAAAAATAATAATATCAGGTAAAAAAGAAAAAGAAGTATATAATCTAGAAATATCAGTTATTGATACAGGAAAAGGAATATCAAAAGAAAATCAAAATAAATTATTTACAAAATTTGAAAGATTAGAAACACCATTAAATTCAAATATAGAAGGAACAGGTTTAGGTCTTGTAATAGTAAAAAATCTAACAGAATTAATGCAAGGAAAAATAGCAGTAAAAAGCACTATAAATAAAGGCTCTATATTTAAAGTAATAATACCTCAACAAATAAAAACTAAAGTAAAATGTATTGTAAATCAAGAAAGAAAAAATAAAACCTACATAAATAAAAAAATACTAATAGTAGATGATAATAAATTAAATATAAAAGTTGCTAAAAAATTATTATCAGAACTAAATCTAGAAATAGATGAATGCTACAATGGTATAGAATGTTTAGAAAAATTGAAAAAAGATAAATATGATTTAATACTAATGGATATAATGATGCCAATGATGGACGGTATAACCACTATCAAACAAATAAAAAAAGATAATTTATGTAATACTAAAATTATAGCAGTAACAGCAGATGCAGTAACTGGAGCCAAAGAAAAATACACAAGTATTGGTTTTATAGACTATATACCAAAACCATTCACCAAAAATATTTTAATAGAGAAAATAGAAAAATATATACAAAAATAGTTATCAACAAAAATGTTGATAACTATTTTTAATATAAAAAAATAACTCTTACGAGTTATTAGTTTAAAGCGTCTTTTAATTTAGCTCCAGCCTTAAATCCAGGAACTGTACGAGCAGCAATTTCAACAGCTTCTCCAGTTTGAGGATTACGACCAGTACGTGCTTCTCTTTCTTTAGCAGTGAAAGTTCCGAATCCAACTAAAGTAACTTTACCTTTAGTCTTTAATCCTTCAGTAACTCCTTCAATCATAGCGTCTAATGCTCTTCCAGCATCAGCCTTTGTTAAATCTGCATTTTCAGCAATAAATTCTACTAATTCAGCTTTTGTCATATTTTTTACCTCTCAATCTATAATAAGCATCTCTATGCTTACAACATAAAGATACCACGAATAATACTTTAAATCAAGACCTTTAAAATAAAAAATAAAGAAAATCACCATTTTTTAACTATGTGTTTTCATTAAAAAATATTATTAAAAGTCTAAAAAACTATAAGTAAACAAATTAACTAACAAGATACTAAAATTTTAAAAAAACTATTGCGTAGTACAATATTTTATGATATAATAAATTTGCTTAGATAGAAAGAGTATGTAAAATAAGTGAGTTTTATGAAATGTTTATCATTTCCTATATTCTCTAAATATTATAAATTAATTATTTATTTCATATTTTGAATAAAATTAATTAATATAAATAATCATTTAGTTTATATAGTTATTATAAAATATTATTTATTTCATATTAGTTCTTATGGAAGAAAAATCATTAGAGATGATTCTTATCTCCACTAAGTAAAGCAATTGTTTTAAGAAAGAAAAACTTATAAGATAAGAAAATTGAACTAGATACTGATAATATCTAAATAATTTAATCAATTTTTACTCATCAAGTTATTATATCCAAACGATAATATATTTAAATAATATATTATGATTAGGGTTTGATATAATGACTTGTAATATAAAGATTGATTAAAATCAATTTTTTTCAAAACTCGGACCAGTTAGTTTTATCAGAACTAATTGGTTTTTGTGTATAATAATATATAATAATAAGAGATATCAACACATTTGTGGATATCTCTTTTATAATTATAAAACTATTGCAATCATATTATTAGAGCCTTTATTAATTACCTTAGTTAAAGTTTGACCAAGTTTATATCTGATATTATCAGGCATCATAGATAATTTAGCCTGTATTCCCTCTTGAACAATAACATCTAAACTTCTACCAAATATTTCACTCTTCCAAATATCATTATTATCATCCTTAGTAAGATAATCGATAAGTTCCTTGCTTTGTAGTTCACTACCAATAATAGGTTCAAAAGTAGATTCAACTTCGACTTTAATCATATGTATAGAAGGAGCCTTAGCCTTCAATTTAACACCATACCTAGAACCTTGTTTAATTATCTCTGGAGTTTCTAACTTCATATCTGCTAAAGTAGGAGTAGCAATACCATATCCAGTCTGTTTAACCATTTTCAAAGCGCCCTTAATTTGGTCATATTCCTGTTTGGTTTCATTAAACTCTTGGAATAACGCTAACATTTTAGCACGTGATCCAATATCTGTTCCAATTACTTCATTAAGAATCTGATTATATAATCCATTAGGAGCTTCTAATTGAATAGTAACCTCTCCCAAAGATGCATCAACATTTGATATGTATGCCTTAGAAATAACTTCACAATTTCTAAATCCTTCCGTAATACTATCTATATCCTTTAATTTATTAACCTCTACTACACTCTCTTTAATCTTACTAATATATTCTTTTTTCAAATAATGATTAGGACTTAAAATAGTAATCCACTCAGGCATATTAACTTTAACCTCTTCGATAGGAAATTCATATAAAGCTTCCTTTAAAATTCCATACATATCTCTTTCTTGCATATTTTCAACACTAATAGGAATAACAGGAACCCCATACTTTTCTTTTAAATTAGAAGCCAACTTTTCAGTTTCAGGAAGCATAGGATGAACAGAATTTAAAATAACAATAAAAGGCTTATTAATACTCTTTAATTCTTCAATTACACTCTCCTCAGCACTGACATAATCAGATCTATCAAATTCTCCAATAGAACCATCGCAAGTCATCACAATTCCTATAGTAGAATGATCACGAATAACCTTTTCAGTACCAATTTCTGCAGCTTCAACAAAAGGAATAGCTTCTGAAAACCATGGAGTCATAACTAATCTAGGACCATTTTCATCTTCATATCCTTTAGCAGAATCTATAACATACCCAACACAATCAATCATCCTTATATTAGCACTAAAATCATCTATTTGAATTTTAGCAGCAGTAGCAGGAATAAATTTAGGCTCAGTAGTCATAATAGTCTTACCACCAGCAGATTGAGGAAGTTCATCTAATGCCCTTTTTCTTTCTGATTCATCACTTATATTTGGGATAACCAAACTCTCCATAAATTTCTTAATAAAAGTACTCTTACCACATCTTACAGCGCCTACTACCCCTAAATATATATCACCACCACATCTAGAAGCAATACTCTTCATAACGTCTATTTTTTCCATAATAACCTCACTCTCTATTCATTAAATACTATGTAACCGCTAATTTAATATTACTAAATAAGATAATATTTTTATAACTATTTAATTATTAGACTTACAATACATCATACTAATTTTATGACTTACTAATATAAAAATATCTCCAAATAGTGCTAAAAAATAACATCATTAAATCGTCAGCCAAAATGTAAAATAAAAATCAGCCAAAATGTAAAATGAAATTCAGCCAAAATGTAAAATAAAAATGAGCCAAAATGTAAAATAAGTATTAACAAAATAAAAATAATATAGTATAATTTATACAAAG
>OIYS01001341.1_pt1 | contig 12759 bp, 12 predicted proteins | sample 1588271 | NCBI WGS metagenome assembly OIYS01 (sample SAMN03283286) | human gut metagenome | biome: human-associated habitat; material: feces | host: Homo sapiens | place: Peru | collected 2012
TTAAATACATATTTAAATGGAGAATGGTATAACAGTTTAAGTGATAATGTAAAAAGTAACATAGATAATCATATATTCAATGTAGGTGGAACTTCTTACCATGAATTTTATAAAGGTGGAGATAAAGGATTAAGTAAAGAAAAGTATGAAGAGTCATTATCACAATGGAGAGGAAATATAGGATTAGTAACAATAACAGAATATGTAGAAGCATCATTACATTCAAATTGTACAAGTGTTTATAGTGATTATTATTATAATGAAAACTACTGGTATGCAGATGATGGAGCGGATAAAAAAACTCAGCATAATACTAATTGGTTCTGTAAAAATAATAATTGGTTATTTACAAAAAAAACAGAATGGACTATATCACCTAGAACTTACTCTCGTGGAAATTCATGGAAAATTGACAAAACTGGAAGTGCCATTAATGATGGAGATTTTTATGACTTAAACGTTCGACCTGTATTTTACCTTAAATCAAATATTGATATAATAGGCAACGGAACAAGCAATAATCCTTATACAATAAAATAAAAGGACTTAATTATTAATATTAAGCCCTTTTTAGTAATCAAAATCTTCTTCAATATTAGTTAATTTATGATGTTCAATATTAAGAGAAGTAATATTTTGTGAATTTGTAATAGTTTTAATTATTTCATTAAAATATAATTTATTATTAGAAATTATGCCTATTTTTAAGCTTGTTTCATCTTTTGATAATTGTTTTCTTTTTACACTTTTTATACTTAATTTATAATTATTTATTTGTTTCATAATTTTATTTTCAATATATTCTATAGTATCTTTATTACAAATTATATCAATGTTATAAATCTCTTGAATACTATTCTTGTTAATTAAATTTTTTGAAACGATTCTAAGAAGTATATTTGATATTAAAATAAATATTGTACCAATACATGCTTCTATAATCATTCCAGATGCACATAAAACTCCAACTGCAGATACACACCATAAAGTAGCTGCTGTATCTAAACCTTTTATTTTGTTACCATCTTTTAAAATTACTCCAGCACCTAGGAAACCTATTCCAGATACAACTTGTGCAGCAATACGTGTTACATCTGGATTAATAACTTTAAAAGACATACAAACAAACATAAAAGATCCTAAACTTACTAATACGTTAGTTCTTAGTCCTACTGTTTTATGTCTTAATTGTCTTTCAAATCCTATACATATACTTAGTATAAAACAAGCAAAAATTCTTATTATAAATGTTGTTGTGTCCATTTTAACCTCCATTGCTATATATTACTAAATAATAATAACACATATATAGCAAATTTACTAGAGTAATTTATAAATTCATAAAAATTATTGCAGTAATTAGTATGGATGCGAACAAATTCCATATTATATATGGTATAAGTAACTTTGATGTTTTATCATCGAGTTCTTTAGTTTCATAGTAAAGAAATAAAGAACTTAGAAGAACTATTATAGTATCAATGAGCGCTAAAAAAGGGCTTTTTAAAGTAAAGAATAAAAATGAAAATAACTGATTAGAAAAATAATTAATTAATAGTGTTTTATTATAATCTTGTGTATTTTTATAACTATTATTTTTAAATATTTTATAAATAGATATAGTAATTAAAATGTATAAAATAGGCCATACTATTCCAAATATTATAGGTTTTGGAGCAAAAAATGGTTTATTTAAACCTTTATAAAATATAGTATCACTCTTAAATATTAAGCTTCCAATAAACCATGGTAATAATAAACCTAGAAATTTAAGTAACTTTTTCATAATCCACCTCTTTACATATTATTCTAAATATATTAAAATATTAATAGATGGAAGTGATAAAATGAATATTACTTTGAATAAAAATGATGAAATAGTAATGAAATTACTTCATTATTTTATAACAATACAAGGATATAATCCTGTAGTGCTTCATGGTGCTAAAGACGAGATATGGTTAGAAAATAATGAAGCTGATTATAAAATAATAAGAATAGTATCTAATTATATACATAATGATGAACAATTAAACTTTGATATATTTAGAACAAAACAAATATTAAAAAGAATTAAAAGAAAAATGTTTTCATTTAAAATGACAACACTTAGTATATTTGTTAATCTTGGCGATAATGTTAATTTAGATAATAAGAATTTTGATAATATAGAATGTGCTAATGTAAAAAATATAGATGATTTGAAAAAGTATTCATTTATAATAAATAAATTTCCAAATATATTAGAAGTTGAAGAAACTAATAAAGAAGGTGTGGAATTATTTATTAAATTAACAGATGATATAAATAAAAAGAATTATGAAGAGTCAAAAAAAGCTGAAGAGGTATTTTCTAAGAAAACTCCTATTATGACTTATATATTTATGGGAATATGTTTGATACTTTTTCTAATAACTGCATTTCTTTCAGGTAGTGTTATAGAACTTAATCCAAATGTTTTAGCTGATTTTGGAGCACTCCTAAATTTCAATGAAATGGGAAGAGATTATACTCAAGTTTATAGACTTATAACATCAATATTTTTACATGCTGGATTATTACATTTTATTCTTAATATGTATAGTTTATATATAATAGGACCTCAGTTAGAAAGTTTCTTTGGTAAAATAAAATATTCTATATTATTTATAGGTAGTGGAATAATTGGTAATTTATTTTCAATGTTATTTTTACAAGATAGATATGTATCAGTAGGAGCAAGTGGAGCAATCTTTGGATTGTTAGGAGCACTTCTATATTTTGGATATCATTATAGAGTATATCTTAGTGGAGTTATTAAAAGTCAAATAATACCTTTAATAGCTATAAATCTAATAATAGGCTTTATAGTTTCTAATGTAAATAATTTAGCGCATGTAGGAGGTCTTATAGGTGGAGTATTCTTAGCTTCATCAGTAGGAGTTAAATATAAAAGTTTAAAAGCAGATATTATAAATGGAATAGTAATAACAACTATTTTTGTAGGATTCTTAATATATATGGTATTTGTAAGATAAGGGGATGATAAAGTGAAAAAATATTTAATATTAAGTTTAATTACAGTAGGATTATTAACAGGGTGTAAGAGTACTTTAACTTGTACATTAAAAGGATCAGAAGAGAATTATGACACTGAACAAAAAATAACATTTACTTCTAAAAAGAATAAAATAGAGAAAGCAGAAATTAATTATACTATGATATTTAAAGATGAAGAAAGTGCTAAAGAATACTATACAATATTTACGTCTTTGGATGAAGATTATAATATAAAGCAAAAGAAGAATAAAGTAACTATGATAAGTGAAAAAGATTATTCTAAGTATGATCAAACAGAAGATAATATGAGAAAAGAATTAGAGAATAATGGTTATAAATGTAAATAATCATTATTCTTTTTTTTTTAGAATATACTTTAGTGGTGATAAAGTGAAAAAAATAGTATTGGTTTTATTAATTGTATTTTTATGTGGCTGTTCTAATAAATTGACCTGTACATACGAAGAGAAATATGAAGATGTTAAGATTAAAAATAAAATAGTATTTGATTTTAAAAAGAATGAATATACGAGTATAGATAAAATGATATTTAAAGATAATAATAAGGCTTCAGATTATTATGAAGAAATAAAAGAATATAAAAATGAATATAATTTAAGTTTAGATAATAAAGTAATTACATCTCGTATGAGTGATACTATTAAATTAGATGGAGATAAAAATAAAATAAAAGAACAATATGAAGGATATGATTATAAATGTAAATAGTTAAGTATGTGATACATACTTTTTTTATGAAAAAAATGTGAAATTAGCATTTAACTATTGACAGTGCCAAAGAAAGGTAGTATACTTATTTTAGCACTTAAGAAAGAATAGTGCTGAATAATTGTTATATTTCATTAAAAATGCTATATACTAATGTAGTAGAGGTGGTAAAGTGATTAGTAAACGTCAGGAACAACTTTTAAAACTTATAGTTGAAAAATATGTACAAAATGCAAGACCAGTTAGTTCTAAAGCACTTTGTAATATTATGAGATGTTCAAGTGCAACTATTAGAGCTGAGATGAATTATCTAGAAGAGATAGGATTACTTGAGAAAACTCATATATCATCTGGAAGGGTTCCAAGTGAAGCAGGTTATAGATATTACGTAGATAATATAATGAAACCTAAAGAACTTACTCAAAGTGATATGATGAAGTTACAAACTATAGTAGATAATAAATCTTTAGTAATTAATGATGTAATTTTAAAAAGCATGGAAATTATATCTGAACTTACTCATTATACTACTGTTGTACTAGGTAAACATTCAAATGAAAATTTAGTTCAAAAAATAGAGGTTGTGCCAATTGATTTAAATAATTTAGTAGCAATCGTAGTTACTGATAAGGGACATGTTGAACACAAGAATATTTATATTCCCGATAATGTAGATTCAAAAGAAATAAAACAAACTGTTGATCTTATTAATAAAATAATAGTTGGTACTAGTATAAATTCTGTAAGTGAAGTATTAGAATTTAGAGTAAAACCAATTATAGCTCAATACGTTCATCAACATGATGTTTTATATAATGCTTTCTATAATGCATTTAGTGATTTTGCAACTGAATCAGTACAAGTAAGAGGTAGAGAGAATATACTGATGCAACCAGAATTTAATGATGTTGATAAGATTAGAGAGATAGTTAGTAAATTTGATGATAAACAAATTGTTAAATCTATTGAAGAATCTGATGATAATGGTATTAACATATATATAGGTAGCGAAAATAATTTTGATGATGATGTAACAGTTATCAAAACTAAATATACAATTAATGGAGAAGAAGGAACCATTGCTTTGATTGGACCAAAAAGAATGGAATATGATAGAGTAATTACACTTCTTGAATATATAAAAAATAGTTTCAATTCAAAGTAGAAAAGAGGTAATTTATGGAAGAGAAGACTTGCGAATGTAATGAGTGTAAATGTAAACCAAAGTGTGAGTGTAATGAACAAAAAGAAACTAGGGAACACACTTGTAAGTGCCATGAACACAAGTGTCATGATAAAGACAAACATGATAAAAATAAACATGTAAATAAAGAGTTAGAAAATCTTAAAGAAACTAATAAGAAATTGGAACAAGATGTTTTAGTGGCTCGTGCAGATTTAATTAATTATAGAAAACGAAAAGATGAAGAAATTGCTCGTATGTTAAAGTTTTGCAATGAAGACTTAATTAAACAATTACTTTCAGTTTTAGATAATTTTGAGAGAGCTATAAAACTTGATGATGATAATTTAGATGATGAAGTATCTAAGTTCTTAGAAGGTTTTAAAATGATTTATTGTAATATGCAAAATATTATGAGTAATTTTGAGGTAAAACCAATAGATGGTGCAAATAAGCCATTTGATCCTGCTTATCATAATGCTATTATGGTAGAACAAAGGGAAGGTGTTGAACCTGGTATGGTACTTGAAGTATTACAAAAAGGATATATCTATAAAGATAAAGTTATAAGACCAGCAATGGTTAAGGTTAGTGAATAGGAAAGGTGATATTATGAGTAAAACAATAGGTATAGATTTAGGTACAACTAATAGTTGTGTATGTGTATATGAAGGTGGAGAGGCTAAAGTTATAGTTAATGCTGATGGAGATAGAACAACTCCTTCTGTAGTAGCTTTTAAAAAAGGTGATATTTTAGTTGGTAAAACAGCTAAGCATCAATCTGTAACTAATCCAGATACAATTAGTTCAATTAAAAGATTAATGGGTACAAATAAAAAAGTTAAAGCTAATGGTAAAGAATATTCTCCAGAAGAGATTAGTGCAATGATTCTAGGAGATTTAAAGAAAACTGCAGAAAGTTATTTAGGAGAAAAAGTTACAAGTGCAGTTATTACTGTTCCAGCTTACTTTAATGATGCTCAAAGACAAGCAACTAAAAATGCTGGTAAGATAGCAGGACTTAAGGTTGAAAGAATTATAAATGAACCAACTGCTGCCGCACTTGCTTATGGTCTTGATAAACAAGATGAATCTCAAACAATTTTAGTATATGACCTTGGTGGTGGTACATTCGATGTATCTATTCTAGAATTAGGAGATGGAGTATTTGAAGTTAAATCTACAAGCGGTAATAATAAACTTGGTGGAGACGATTTCGATCAAAGAATTATTGATTATATAGTTAAAGATATTAAAGATGAACATGATGTAGACTTAAGTGATAATAAAATGGCTTTACAAAGAATTAAAGAAGAAGCAGAAAAAGCTAAAAAGACATTATCAAATGTTACTTCTACAGAAATTTCATTACCATTTATTACAGCTGATTTAAACTATGAAACAACTTTAACAAGAGCTAAGTTTGAAAGTTTAATTAGTGATTTAGTAGATTCTACATTAGAGCCAGTTCATAAAGCTCTAAAGGATGCTAAATTAAAAGCTAGTGATATAGATAAAGTAATTCTTGTAGGTGGATCTACTCGTATTCCTTGTGTACAAGAATTAGTTAAGAAAGAATTAGGTAAAGAACCATCTAAAGAAGTTAACCCTGATGAAGTAGTTGCTATGGGTGCAGCTATCCAAGGTGGAGTTTTAACTGGTGATGTTAATGATATAGTATTACTTGATGTAACACCATTATCATTAGGTATTGAAACATTAGGTGGAGTTTGTACAGTATTAATTCCAAGAAATACTACAATTCCAACAAGTAAATCACAAGTATTCTCAACAGCTGCAGATAATCAACCAGCAGTAGATATTCACATATTACAAGGTGAAAGACAAATGGCTGCAGATAATAAAACATTAGGAAACTTCCAACTTACAAATATCCCACCAGCACCTCGTGGAGTGCCTCAAATTGAAGTTACTTTCGATATAGATGCTAATGGTATTGTTAATGTTAAAGCAAAAGATCTTGGAACTCAAAAAGAGCAATCAATTACAATTACATCTTCAACTAATTTAAGTGATGATGAAATAGATAAGATGGTAAAAGATGCAGAAGCTAATCGTGAAGCAGATGAGAAAAAGAAAAATGAAGCAGATGCTAGAAACGAAGCAGAGCAAATGATTTTCGCAACTGAAAAAGCTATTAAAGATTTAGGCGATAAAGTTGATGAGAAAGATAAAGAAAAAGCTGAAGAACAAATAAAAGATTTAAAAGAAGCTTTAGAAAAAGATGATATAGAAGATATTAAATCTAAGACTGAAAAATTAAATGAATCAGCAATGGCTTTAGCAACTAAAGTATATGAAGAAGCAGCAAAGAAAGCTGAAAGTGAAAAACAAGATGATACTAAAGAAGAAAATACAGATAAAAAATCTAAAAAAGATGATGTAATGGATGCAGATTACGAAGAAAAATAAAATGAAGTTCTAGGTAACTAGAACTTCTTAAGTTAAAAGGAGAAAATTATGGAATATAAGAATCGTAGTGAAGTACCTAATGAATTTAAATGGAATTTAAGCTCTATGTATAAAGACATAAATGAAGTAAATCGGGATATTGAAGAAGTAAATGTTTTAACACCTAAAATATTAGAATATAAATCACATATTATGGATAGCAGTGATACTTTATATAATTTTTTAAAAATAACAGAAAAACAAGATAGATTATTAGAAAAATTATATATTTATTCTAAAATGAATTTAGATGTTGATACAAAAGATAATGATCGTAAGGCACTTAATATGAAAATTGAAAAATTAAGTGAAGATATAAGTGAAAAGTATTCATTTATAGAACCTGAAATGATGGACTTTGATTATTCTAAAGTAAAAGATTATATAAAAGAAGATAAAAGACTTTTAGAATATGAATTTTATTTAGAATGTATATATAGGTATAAGTCTCATTCACTAAAAAGTAATGAAGAAGAGATTTTTGTTCAAGCACTTAATGCATTTGGAAATTGTTCTAAAGTATTTAATAATATAGATAATGCAGATATAAATTTAGGTACTATTAAAGATGAAAATGGTGCTGAGGTAGAACTTACATCAAGTAATTATATTATTTATATGAAAAGTAAAGATAGAAGAGTAAGGGAAGATGCATTTAATGCTATGTATTCTTATTATAAATCTTTAAAAAATACATTAGCAGCAGCTTATGTTGGAAAGATAAAAGAGTCTTCATTTGTTACTAAAGTAAAGAAATTTCCATCTAATTTAGAGAGAAGTTTGTTTGATGATAATATAGATATAAGTGTGTATAAAAATCTAATAGAAACTATTCATAAGAATTTAAATTTAATGTATGATTATATGGATTTAAGAAAAAAATGCCTTGGACTTGAAGAACTTCATATGTACGATATTTATGTTGATTTAACAGAAGCTCCAACTGATAAAATAGATTTTGATGAAGGTAAAAAAATAGTTTTTGAAGCTTTAAAACCTTTAGGTGAAAAGTATTTAAATGATTTAAATAAAGCTTTTCAAGAACATTGGATAGATATATATCCAAGTAGTGGTAAAAAATCAGGAGCTTATTCTTGGGGATGCTACGATTCTTATCCATATGTACTTCTTAATTATAATGATACTGTAGATGCAGTAAGTACTATGGGACATGAATTAGGTCATTCTATGCATTCTTATTATTCAAAAAGTCAAAATTATGTAGATTCTAGTTATCCTATATTTTTAGCAGAGATAGCATCTACAGTAAATGAAGTATTAATAAACGATTATTTATATAAAAAAGCAAAAACAAAAGAAGAAAAAATGTACTATTTAGTGGATTTCTTAGATACAGTAAGAACTACTATATTTAGACAAACTATGTTTGCTGAATTTGAGTATATTGTGCATAAAAAAGAACAGGATGGAATTCCATTAACTGAAAAAGAGTTATCAACAACTTATTATAATTTAAATAAACTATATTATGGAGATAATGTAGTAAGTGATGATTATATTAGATATGAATGGTCAAGAATACCACACTTTTATACACCATTTTATGTGTATAAATATGCAACTGGTCTTTCTTCAGCACTTTCAATAGCAAGTAGAATACTTTCTTGCAAAGATGATACTCGTGATAAATATTTAGAATTCTTAAAGAGTGGTGGTAGTGATTATCCACTTGAAATATTGAAAAAAGTAGGTGTAGATATGACTTCTACAAAACCTATTGAAGAAGCTATGGATATGTTTAATAAGAAATTAAATGAATTAAAAGAATTATTATAGGAGGATGTTGTATGGAAAAAAGAGATTACTATGAGGTACTTGGTGTAGATAAAAATGCAGATGAAAAAGAAATAAAAAGTGCCTTTAGAAAATTAGCAAAGAAGTACCACCCAGACGTGTCTAAAGAACCAGATGCTGCTGAAAAATTTAAAGAAGCACAAGAGGCATATGCTGTGTTATCTGATGCAGAAAAAAGAAAACAATATGATCAATATGGTCATGCTGCATTTGATCAGATGAATGGTGGAGCTGGATTTGATTTCTCTGGATTTGATTTTAGTGATATATTTAGTGATTTATTTGGTTCATCTTTTGGTGGATTTGGTGGATTCTCTAATTTTGGAGGTAGTTCATCTAGATCAAGAGCTACAAGGGGATCAGATAGATTAATGAGAGTTGATCTTGATTTTGAAGAAGCTGTATTTGGATGTAAAAAAGAAATAAATGTAGATTTTTATGATGAATGTGATGATTGTCATGGTAAAGGTGGAAAAGGAGAAAAAACTTGTTCTACATGTCATGGTAGTGGTGTTGTAACAAGAGAACAAAGAACAATACTAGGATCATTTATGACTAAAACTACATGTCCAGATTGTGGAGGAAAAGGTAAAACATATTCTTCTACTTGTTCAAAATGTAGAGGAGCAGGTAAAGTTAGAAAGAATAAAGATTTAGAAGTAAAAATACCTGCTGGAGTAGATACAGGAAATAGACTTAGATTACAAGGTAAAGGAGATAGTGGAACTGATGGTGGACCAAATGGAGATTTATATTTAGAATTTAGAGTTAAATCTCATCCTTTATTTGAAAGAGAAGGAAATGACATATATTTAGACCTTCCAATAACTATTACAGATGCTGTATTAGGATGTAAAAAAGAAATACCTACATTATATGGAAATGTTAAATTAACAATACCAGAGGGTGCTAATACAGGAGATAGACATAGATTAAAAGGAAAAGGTGTAGAAGATTTACATTCTGGTTCTAAAGGTAATATGTATGTAGTTATAAATGTAGTAATTCCTGATAAATTAGATAGAAAACAAAAAAAGCTATTTGAAGAATTAAGTGAAACAGATTTAGAAAATGGAGAATTTAAGAAAATAAGAGATTATTTGAAAAAAAACAAATAATCTTTTTTGTGCATAAAAATAGACAATTCGTGCAATTTTATTTACTTATAAAAAATAAGATGTATAATAATTAAACTATTAAATTTATTGACTTAATTTATTTAAGTATAGTATAATTTAGATAGTATTTATATCCAAAAGGGGGGAAAATTATGAATGTTTTAGCTGAAAAACAAAAAGAGTTATTAAAACTAAAAGAAGTATTAACACAAGAAGAATATAGTCAAAAAGAGAAAGAATATTTGGACTTATATTATGAGTTAAGAAGTATCAATGATAAAAGGTTTTATAGTAAGTTAACTTTAGAGCAAAGAAAAAAAATTCATAAATTAATTTTAATGGTATATAAAATTAAAAATAAGATTGGTAATTTTTCTTATGAAGTAATAAAAGATGAAAAAGAAAAGACAGATAGACCAATTATATTCGCTTTAACACATGTAGGAAAATTTGATATTGAAGTAACTAGTGAAGCTATAAAAGATCATTATTATTTATTATCAGGCGATTTTGAACATATACAAGGAATAATAGATGCACCTTTTATTGCATTAAATGGTGTTATATATTTTAATGAAAATGTTAAGAAAGATAGGCAATTAGCTTCTAATAAAATGATAGAACATTTAAAAAGCAATGGAAATTTAATGTATTTTCCAGAGGGAACTTGGAATTTATCTCCAAATCTACCAATGCTACCTTGCTATTGGGGAATTGTTGAAGTTGCCAAAAAAGGTAATGCGATAATAATTCCAGTTGCTGCAGATCAATATGGAAAACATTTCAAAGTTAATATAGGTAAAAATATTGATATGAACTTATATGGCGATACAAAAGAAGAAAAAACAAGAGCAATAAATGACTTAAGAGATTGTTTAGCCAAATTAAAGTGGGAGATTTGGGAAACTGAGCCTATGTTAGAGAGAAAAAAAATTACAGGAAAAGAATGGGATGACTATATTGCAGAAAGATTTAAAGAATGGCCATATTTTAATGAGGAATATATTAAAGGATTAATTTTTAAATCTAAAAATGTAGTTGAAAGGGAAGAAGCATATGGACCTATAAAAAAACTTGTGCCCAATAAAAATAATGCTTTTTTATATAATAAGCGATTGAAAGATGATATTTTTGAGTAGCGTTAATTAACTAGAATAAATTTCTTTGTTAATCAGATATAAATAAAATAAAGAAAAAAAGAAGTATAAATAAATAACGAAGTGTAGTATCTATAAAAATTATAAATTTTAGGAAGATGTATATTATTAATTAATAATGTAAAGATAAAAAATTTAAAAAAATAAAATAAAAAGGAAAAAAAATAATATCTAATAGAAACATTGTGAAATTCGATTTTATTAATGCCTTTATTAGAATGGTTAATTGTAGAACAATTAAAGATAAAATTACCAAAAAATAGATATTTAAGAAAATATGTGGTTTCAAAGACACAGATTATTACCATGAGAAATGTAAATTAGTTCCATCTTCAAAAGCAAATTCTAACATGTTTAAGAATTTAAAATCAATATAGCTAATGTTTGAAAGGCCATTTTTGTTTTGTGTAAGAAATTAAAAAAATGTTACAAAGGAAAGAATTCAACTACTTTTTAATGACTTTAAAAATAAAATAGTGTATAATATATTTTAGAATAGGAGTTGTGTTTATGTCTAATGGATATTTAACTAGTTGTGCATTGGTAATTTCAATATTGATAACATCTATGCTGTTATTGAAGAAAAGTGTAAATAATATAGAAACAAAAATATTTAAAAAAATGTTATTTGTAAATATTTTGGAATCTTTGACAACAACGTCAATCGTTGTAGTTGCTTTAACAAACAATTTGCTTGTACTGTTTAAATTATTAAATAGAATTGATATTATTTTAATAATATCTTGGTGTAGTTTAATGTTCTATTATATTTACACAATTTCTAAAGATAAAAATAAGGTCAAAGTTGGTTTATTTATATGTGTTATAAATGTTATAATGTATTTATTTGCTTTGTCTTTAGACGTTAAAATTATAAATCAAGGTGGTATTTTAAATTCTACAGGTCCTTTGACATATTTAGGATTAGGTGGAGCTATATTTTATATTACATTAATGATTTTGGTTTTATTGTTTTTAAAGAAAGAAAAAAGAAAAGAAAATAGAAACAAGTACATTCCTTTGTACTTACTAATGTTTTTATTAATTGTACTTGCTGTGTTAAGAGTAGTAATACCAGAGATTAATTTTATTTCAATCATGTTGAGCCTTGTTGATATGATAATGGTTTTTACAATAGAGAATCCAGATGTAAAAATGATTCAAGAATTAGAGTTGGCAAAAAATACAGCAGAGAAGGCAAATAATGCCAAAAGTGATTTCTTAAGTAGTATGTCACATGAAATAA
>OIYS01001343.1_pt1 | contig 12740 bp, 12 predicted proteins | sample 1588271 | NCBI WGS metagenome assembly OIYS01 (sample SAMN03283286) | human gut metagenome | biome: human-associated habitat; material: feces | host: Homo sapiens | place: Peru | collected 2012
GGAACTTCTATTGAAAGTTTACCTTTTGATAAATCACATTGTTCAAGCATAGTTCTTTCTGCACTTTTCAAATTATTTAGTGCTTCTTCTACATAATAAAGAAGTTCTTCGCCTTTTTCAGTTAACTTTACTCCTTTAGATGTTCTATAAAATAAAGTAGTATTAAAATCTTTTTCTATATTTTTTATTGCTTTACTCACTGCTGACTGTGTTAAATATAACTTTTTAGAAGCATTAGAAATGTTTTCACATTTAGCTACTTCATAAAATATTTTATATAAATTTAAATTAATATCTATATTTTTTTCCATAAACCTAACCTCCCTATTTAAGTTATTTTCATATTTTTTAAATTCTCTGATTTTTTGATTTTGACATACTAAAGATTAAAACTGAGCTCTTCTTATTTTAGATTATCAAGTTTAACTTTATGAAATTTCATATGTAGTTTCACTTGGTACTAGTTATTATACTAGAAAATATTTCGTTTGGCAATAAAATAAGTGGCTACTAAAAACCACCTATTTACTTAGGAAAATTCTTCTATTATTAGGTAATCTAATTAATCTTCTTCATTTGTGATTTTCCTTTTTCAAGTTCTTTTAAACTCTTTCTAGAAGCAATCATTTCTTCTGGCATCATACCACCTATATCAGCAATTGCTTTTCTTACCTTTTTACCAACTTCATAATGTACATCTTTTGCTTCTTTTTCTCCTTGTACATTATCCTTTAGAAGTTTTTGTTTAGTTTGATTTATTCTAAATAAATTAGCCACTAACTCATCTTCATTCATATTATCTAAAATATCTTCTCTATAGCGTAATTTTTTTCTTTTAAATATTTCATCAGCAGTTTCACCATTATATAATCCCTTATATCCAGCATTATGAAATTCTGCCATATTTTTAACACCAGCAGAGGCTGCAACTTTTTGAAGAGTATAGTTGCCTTGCTTTGTTAATCTTCTTTGATAAAATCTCTTTTCATCATCAGATAACGAATCATATTCTTGTTCAGTTATTTCTTGTTTTCTCGTTTGAATAGCAAAATATGTTTGACCTAAAGCAACAACTTCCTTATTAGGATCAGCGTTTTGTACTATTAAATAACATATGTATCTTGATAATTTATAGTCTTTAATAAACTCTTCTCTACCTTTACCAGTCTTTATTGGCTTGTTGACCTCAACAACCCAATCTTCTTCAACTGAAATACTATTTTTTGCAGATGTTATTGCTTTATCTATTACTTTTTGAAAATTTCTCCAATCCTTGTATTCTAATACCTTTTGTAATTCACGTGCGTACCAAAATTCATTACCATATTCATCTAAATATTTTATATTTTCAAAAATATTATTAGTATATTTATCCTCAATTTTATTCATTTTTACCTCTTTTCTTCTGAATTATTTTGTATAATATTGTATCTTAAAGGCAATTCTGTCACCAAGAGTGGCAAAATTACTTTTTTTGGTACTCCTACTTTCTATTAACCTTAACAAGCACCTTCTTAAAAGCACTATATCTGTAACTATCTTCTAACTCTTCACCACTAAGTAAATTAAAAGTTTTATCCATATTAGTAGGCTTAAATACCGAATAAAAATAAGGCTTGATAATAGGCTCAACCATCTTTTCAGATATTTCACCATAACTTATACCAGAGTCTTGAAAATAAGTTCCATCAGGATACATACAAGTAACTACACACTTATAATAAGCATTTCTATCTATAGTTCCTTCTAACTTTCTAAGTAACTTATTTACACATTCATACTTAGGAAGTGATGGATTAATACTTCTCTCATAATCAGCATATCGACCAGTATATATACCAGGTTCACCATTTAAACTCTCTACGAACAGGCCAGCATCATCAGTCAAAATAGGATACTTAATATTCTTTTCCTTACAAAAATCATAAATTGCTAAAGCCTTAATTAAAGAGTTTTCTTCTAGAGTATTACCATTTTCTGGAGTTTCACCTCTATCCCAAGAAATATCTGATAATCCTTTTACTTCAATATCAAGATTAAGTCCTTTAATAATATTTCTAACATCTTCCATCTTTCTTTCATTAGTAGTACCAAAGATAATTATCATATAATCTTCCTCCCTCTTTTAGAAAAATACTACCTATACTCTTCTTTCAGTTAACTACCCGATAGCGGTAATCACTAAAGCATACCTAAGCCTATTGTTAAGAGAAGCAATAAAAGAGTTTCTAAGTAAATTAAACATACCACTACAATAATTATAAAATATTTTATCGCCAATTTCAATATTAATAATGTCACAGGAGGTACCTAAAGTATCATAAAAAAGATAAGAAACATCATTAACAATAATCCCAGGAGTAATATAGCCTTTCTCAAAAGATAAATATGATTCTTCCTCTTCACTATAACTTAATATCTCTTCAAGACTCTTTTCTTTAATTCTAGCAAGAGTCTTATCATATTTCTTTCTTGTCCTCTCATCTACCATATCCCTAATTTCTTCAATTAAAGAATAAAGATTCTCTTCAAGAACATCTCTTTTAAGTACTAAATCATAATATCTACCCTCACTATATATATCATATAAATCAAAGTCAAACTTCTCACAAACAGACCTCATAAGTTCACTAATACTCATTAAAGAATCAATCTTCTCTACCCTTATCTTAGTAGCAATACCAATAGAAATATATCTAGCCATAATAAATCTCCTCCTCATTCGTAGTAACTAGTGCTAGACAAATAGAAGAAGCAAGCACATTATTAATACTATCCGCGATAGCGGTCCTAAAGATATTAAATATTGTCTTATAACCAAGAAAATAAATCTTATCATATTCTTCAATAGATATAAACTCAGAAAAAGATGTAATATTCTTTCTAAGTAAATAAGCAGTATCATTTCTATGAATACCATCCTTATATATCTTAAAGTTAGAAAGGCTCTTCTCTTTACCAAGTTTAATCATTTCAGTATAACTCTTACCTCTAAGAATATTCTGAGTATCAGTATAACCTTCTCTAAGTCTAGGGTCAGATAATTCTTTAATCTCCTCTAGTAAATCTATAATATTATCCTCTAGAATCTTCTTCTTTAAAGATAAAACAAAGTAATTCTCTATCTTATAAATATCATATAAATCAAAATTAAACTCCTTCTCAAAAAGGTCAAATAACTCATAATCCTCTATCGTATCAGCATTAATATAAATAACCTTAGCAATACCTACTGAAATATAATCATTCATATAACTTTCCTCCTATTGAAACTGCACAGATTTTAACCACAATTTCATACTTATAGTTCAATTATAATATACTGATTACTTAGTGTCAACCATCTGGTAATATTATTACCAAAAGAAAAAAGCATAAATAAATGCTCCTTTCTATAACTAACTTTGATACTTAGAAATATCACTAACCTTAATAGCAAGATAAGGTTTATCTCTCTTTTCCTCTTTTAAAAATAAAGTAAAATCATCATTAACATAAAAATATCTAAAGTCTCTATCACCAATACTAGTAGTTTTCATGTCGATAGCGGCCTCACTCTTAACTCTACCACCCTTTTCATCTAAAGAAAATGAAATAGTCTGAAGAGCCATATCAATATCATACTCAGTACCCTCATCAGAGATAAAAGAGACATTATATAACTCATCATATTCCTTCTTAACATTAAAGTCCATAAAAGGAGCCTTAAAGAAGTCATTCTCTCCAAAGTTTCTATTACCCTTATAACTAGCAGTCTTACTATTCAGGTTATCATAAATCTCATTAAAAGTATCACCTATAGCATTCTTATAAAAAATAACTTCGTCTCCATTTTTTGTATGAAGTTTAACAGCAAAGTTATCCCTATCGTCGTAGAATAGTACTTCTATTTGCTCTCTTACTTCACTAGAGGAATCGCTAATTGTACCAAAATACTTAACATCATCATAATTACCAAACTTATCATTATCAAGAATACTAAATCTCTTATTATACTCAAACTCTCTATATAACATTGTATAAAAGAAATATCTCTTATAATTATCACTACTAACATCATCACTACTCCAACTAAAACTATCTAAAATATCACTAGATTGGTTAAGCTTATTCTTAATGTCTTTTTCTATTTTTTTCTTTAATTCTAAAGTTTTAAGACCATATGTTTTGTAATAATACTCATCAGATATCATAGAAGTATCAAAATCCATTTTATTTAAATTAGAAACAAAAGAATTATCAAGATATGTACCATTTGTCTTTAATTTAGCTTCTTTAACCATATCATTCCATACTAACTGAAAAGTACCACACCAAGCACTATCTGAAGTAATCTTATCGTTCATAGTGGGAACAACATTTACACCAGTAGTAATAGTAAGATTTCTCTTATTCTTAAGTACTAAAAAATAAAACAAACAAAATGCTACTACTAAAATAATAACAACAGATAAAGCAATAACTTTCTTTTTCATTTAATTATCTTCTCCTTTACTACCTTAATAATATCATAGAAAATAAATAAAGTAAATATTAACTTTTTATGTTATCACTAGAGGCCTAAGGTCCTCTAGTGGTATTTTAAGCCTCCAAGAAGTAGTCTTAAAATACAAGTTACTGTATAGAAGCAAGTACTATATACCAAAAAAACACCTCCGAAGAGATGTTTTCTTTAAGATATTCTAACAATATTTAAATAGGCATTAGTACCATTAGAAGGAGTAATATTCACAGCCTCTCCTGCCTTAATATCTAAACCAATTTCATCACCAGCACTAAAGGAATTGATAGTGCTACCTGAAAAATCAGTGTTAGTACTAGCATTTATAGTTCTGACAATAGAAGTACTTCCTATAGGATTAGCATTTTGTTTAACCTCTACTGTAATAGTGGTATTAGCACTAGAACTTCCTGAAAATTTATAATCTACAAAGTAAACGCCATTTTCTGCAATCGTAAGAGTATTTTGGGTGGCAGTAGTAATCTTATTACTAGGACCATTATTACCAAGTGGAATATTCTGAGCAATATTAGCTTCTAATGAAATATTATCTGTACTAGTATTATACTTACGACCATAAGTTTCAAATGAAGATGCTCCAGATGGGCCCGCTGGTCCTGCTGGTCCTGCTATCCCTTGTGGTCCTGGTGGACCTTGAATTCCTTGAGGACCTTGTGGGCCTGCATCACCAGTATCGCCCTTTGCACCTTGTGGTCCCGCTGGACCAGTTTGTCCTTGTAATCCTTGTGGTCCTCTCTCACCAGTAGGGCCTTGAATACCAGTTGCTCCTCTTGGAATACTAAAGTTTAAAATAGCATTCTCATTAGTACCAACATTAGTTACACTAGCATTAACATCAGGGTCACTAGTAGTAGTAATACCCACGCTTATAGTAGCGGGTCCAGATGGTCCTGTTGGACCTGTCGGACCTACGATAACAGGAGTACAATTACATCTTTTTCCCTCTTTAAGAATATTCTTTATTTTATCATCAAAACAATTATTATTCATCATAACCTCCTCTCATTTTATTTTATGAAAGGAAGTCAAAATGATATTTACTATAGTCTATCTTTAATAAATACTTCCTACTTTAGATATAGGCCATATTCTATAAATAGCCTTACCAAGAATATTATCTTCATCAATAAGGCCAAGATATCTACTATCTTTAGATATTGGTCTATTATCTCCAAGAACTAAATATTTACCACTAGGAATAACACTACAAGTACATACTTCTTCTAAATTAAAGTCAGTAGTATTTCTAAAATCAAATGTTTCCTTTAAAACTTCACCATTAACATATAATTTATTATTCTTATAACTAATATGTTCTCCAGGTAAACCAATAACTCTCTTAATAATTTCATCTTTACCATCATTAATAATAACAATATCAAATCTTTTAATACTATCAGAATTATATCCAATCTTTTTTTCAAGTAAAACTTCACCATTATGTAAGTTGGGTTTCATTGAATCACCACTTACAATAACAGGAGTAATAATAAAACTTCTAATTAGTATAACTCCTCCTAGTATCAAAACATAAGGATATAACTCCTTAATAAACTTTTTCATCTCTTCACCTCTAAAACAAAAGATAATAGTTAGCCTATTATCTTCTTTCTTTAATATTATACTTACTCTTTCTGTCTCTTAAGAAATATAATTTTGCTCTTCTAACTTTACCAGGCTTAACAATTTTAATATAAGCAACCTTATTAGAGTGTACATGGAATGTTTTTTCAACACCAATACCAGAATATTCTCCTCTAACAGTAAAAGTTTCAGATACTCCTTTACCTTTTCTTGCGATAACAACGCCTTTAAAGTCTTGGACTCTTTCTTTAGATTTTCCACCTTTAGTTTCAGTAATAATACATCCTACTATAACAGAATCTCCTACTCTGAATTCAGGTAAATCTTTCTTCATTTGACTAGCAGTAATCTTGTCAATAATGTCCATCGTATATACACTTCCTTTCTTTTCAGATAATCACTATATCAATAGGCGGATTATCCCATAACGAATATAATTGTACCATATATTATATTAAATTACAACTATTTTTATTCATTTTCTTTATTTTGTACCAAGAAAGTCTGAGTCTTTCTTGGTTATGCCTAGCCTTAGGTCTAGTCATAAACATTCACAAGATATTATATTCAGGGTGTAAACTTCCTAACTTCTACTTTTTTCTATTTAAAAGAAGATACTCATGTATCTCCCTCCAATAATAAATATTTAGTTATCGTATCTTACTTACCCCATCTAGCATTAAACTTATCAATTTGACTCATTTCCATGCTTAAAGTTTTAACTTTAGCAGGAGGTACTACTTCATTTGGCTCTGTACTAGTACCTTTATATCCTCTAAAGTAACAAATATTTTCATTTACTGGAATAAAAGAACTATACATAGGAATTAGTTGCTTTAAAGTTAAACATTCAAAACATCCTTTATCAAAAGATAATTCCATATCAAGTATACTAGGATAACTTACATCTTTTGTAAATATATCACATAAAGGTGGCACTTTTACCCCAATATATCGAGCAGGTGCTAAAAAAGTTTTTATTCCATAAAAATGTGAATGTCCATAAAAAACCACATTTTCTTTGTTATTCAAATAAAGATGATAATCTACATGTGGATGACAAAGAACAATAGATTCATTTTTAATATTAATTTTTCCTTTAAAATAACCTATTGTAACTAAATCATGGCGATAATTATTAAGCATTGTCATAAGATTTTGTCCATAAACTTTAAATAGACTCATATCATGATTTCCTAAAACAACAAAGTTTAGAATACTTTTGTCAAAAGGATAATTATCTAATAAATAACTAACCCTATCCTCTCTATTTACTTTGCTAGGATTATCAATATTATCTATTAAATCACCACAATTAAAAATAATGTGTATTCCTTTAGATAAACAATAATTATAAGTATCTTCAAGTAAATCCAATCGTTCTTTTTCACTACCAATGTGAGTATCAGATATAACCACTGCTCTTAATGTATCATCACCTTGTGACATTAATAAATTCACTTCATTGGAAGATGGTACATTATATCTAACGTCAGGTGAATAAACTATATTACCATTAGAATAATAACTTCTTGTAAAGTCATATCCACTATTTTTTATCATAGTTAAATGATTAAATATTCTTTTATGTGAAATATTTAAAGTCTCACTTATTTCATTTAAAGTTTTACCTTCATTAATTAATTTTAATAATTGAATTGTCAAATCTGACATCAAAATCCCCCCTTAAGTGTCTAATATAATATCACTTTTAAAAGGAAATGTCAACAAAAACTTAATGAGGGAGACAATATCTTGGCTCCCTCATTCTTCTTAAGACAAATACTATTTTGGCTTAAGAAGTAATAAAACTATTTCTTATTATTCTTCTTAAGTAAATCTCTAATTTCTTCTAGTAAAATAACCTCTTCACTTTTCTTAGAAGCCTCTTCCTTCTTCTCCTCTTTTTTCTTATTAATACTAGTTATCTTATTAATAAACTTAACAAGTAAAAATATACAAAAAGAAATAATAAAGAAATTAATAATATTATTAATCAAACTACCATATTTAATTTCAGCACTACCAACCTTAATAGCCAAATTACTAAAATCATGACCCCCTATAATAATACCAATAATAGGCATTAATAAATCATCTACTACTGAAGTAACAATTTTACCAAAAGCAGACCCCATAACAACTCCTACTGCTAAATCAACAACATTACCTCTTTCAACAAAAGTTTTAAATTCACTTATAATTTTTTTCATACTCTACCTCTAACTTTCTATTTTTTGAATAAATTCTTCTTCTTGCCAAATAGGAATACCAAGTTCTATAGCCTTATCATATTTACTACCTGGTGAATCTCCTACTATAACAGCAGAAGTTTTTTTACTAACTGAAGAAGATACTTTTCCTCCTAATGACTCTATAATCTCACTGGCCTTATCTCTTGTAATACTAACTAAAGTTCCTGTAAGTACAAAAGTCTTTCCCATAAATTCATCTTTCTCTTCATAATCAGAATTATTTATATAATTCATATTAATACCAATCTCTTTTAATTTATCAATTAACTTAATATTTTCTTCATTATTAAAATATTCATATACACTCTTAGCAATAATAGGACCAACTTCATTAATATTAGTAAGTTCTTCTATACTAGCAGACATAATATTATCTATATTCTTATAATATCTTGCTAATATCTTAGCAGTTTTAGCTCCAACATTCCTAATACCAAGTCCAAATAATAATCTTTCTAATGAATTACTCTTACTATTAATGGTAGCCTTCTTTAAATTATCAATCTTCTTCTTACCATAACCATTTAAATTAATTAATTCTTCTTCATATTTATCTATATCATAAATATCTGTAATATCAGTAATAAATCCTTCATTGTATAATTCTTCTAGTATTGCTTCTCCCATGCCATCTATATTCATTGCATTCCTACTTGCAAAATGAATAAGATTCTCTATCTTTCTCGCGGGACATTTCATATTAGGACAATAATAATCTGCTTCTTTTTCATTTCTAATAATCTCAGTATCACAAATAGGACACTTATCTAACATCTTAAATGATGGAAGTTCTCCTATTCTTCTCTCTTTTAATACTCTAACTACTTCTGGTATGACATCTCCTGCTTTTCTAATTGATATGATATCTCCTACTCTAATATCTTTACTCTTGCAATAATCTTCATTGTGAAGTGTTGCTCTAGATACTAAAGAGCCCGCTACATGAACTGGTGAAAATATTGCATTAGGAGTAATCTTTCCTGTTCTACCTACTGTGAACTTTATTTCTTTTAAAGTAGTAAGTACTTCTTCAGCAGGAAACTTATAAGCAATACCCCATCTTGGTACTCTTGCTGTATAGCCAAGCTTCTCTTCATCATCAAGACTATTTACTTTTAATACTACTCCATCTATTTCATAAGGAAGACCTTCTCTTTTCTTAGCAAGAACATCTATATCTTTGATTATCTCATTAGCACTTGAAGCCACTGTATTTAGTTTATAGTTAGTAACAAAACCTAGTTCGCGTAAGAACTTTAATGATTCTTCTTGAGTTTTTATATTATAATCTCTAGGATTTGGTATAAAATATGCCATAAAGTCAAGACCTCTTTTAGCAGTAACCCTACTATCTAGTTGTCTAACTGAGCCTGCTGCTGCATTCCTAGGATTTGCAAATAATGCTTCTCCTTTTTCTTCCCTCTCTTTATTTACTTTATTAAAGGAAGATTTACTCATATATATTTCTCCTCTTACTTCTATGTCAATATCTTTATTTAGTTTAAGAGGAATAGATTTAATTGTTTTAGCATTAGTAGTTATATTTTCTCCTACTAATCCATCTCCTCTAGTCGCCGCTCTAACTAGTACTCCTTTTTCATATATCAAAGAACCTGATAAACCATCCATCTTAGGCTCTACTGTATATACTGGATTTGCAATAGTTTTCTTAATTCTCTCATCAAAAGCCATTATCTCTTCTTCATTAAAAATATCATCAAAGGAAAGCATTGGACTTTTATGGGAAACTTTCTCAAACTTATCAAGTACTTTTCCACCTACTCTTGAAGTAGGAGATTCCTCTCTCTTTAAATTAGGATATTCTTCTTCTAATCTAAGTAATTCACTATAATAATCATCATATTCTTGGTCTGTTATACTTGGATTATCATTTACATAATACTCTATACTTGCTTTATTAATTATTTCTATAAGTTCATCCATTCTATTTCTTATTTTATCTTCCATTATATCACCATCTAAAGTATACCATAATTAAAAAAAGAAGGTCAAGTAGTAATCTTAAAAAAGATTTATTTGACCTTCTAATTCTTTTGTCTTTATTTTTTTCTTTGTTTGTGTATTACTACCTGCTAACGAGTTCATTAAATATTCTAAAGCTAACTTTCTCTCTAATTTATCTTCTTCTTTAGATATATTATTTTCTTCTTTAGAAACACTAACATCATAACTATAGATAAACATTGCTAGATCATGAAAAGCTTTATAATTGATTTTGACTTCTCCTGTATTCTTATCTGTCTTAGTTATTTCACTCATATAAAAATCTCTTAGCTTAATTATTATTAACTCTATATTACTAGTAGTAATAGCATCTCTTAATATACACAAGTTTGTATTATTGATATAACTATTACGATAATGTGCTAATAACTTATTTAAGAATCTTATATCTTTTTGTTTACTAAGTAGTATAAATGATAGGCATTGTACATCAAAGTATTTCCTAGCAGTACTATATGCAAGACCATATTCTACTTTCTCTAACTTATCATTTCTTTTACTTCTAATAGATAAGTCTCTAGTAACATCTTCTAATTCGATAATATTATTTTCTACTAAATGCTCTTTAAATTGATATTCATCTCTAAAAAACATTGTACATCTATCAATTTCTTCTAAACTAAAACCTTTTTTATTATTCGATATTCTTTTAAACATTTCTAATGAAGTAATATCAAGTGGTATGTTCTCTTTACCCCTTTTTACTGTTAAATAATATGCCATATTTTCCCCCCTTAACACGTCTATATGATAGCAGATTTCTCCCCATTTGTCAAATTTAAAAAAGAACAGACGATAAATGTCTGTTCTAATTATCTATTTACTTTAGCAAGTTTTTTTCTTGATACTAGTACTGCTCCTACTGAAGCAAGTCCAAGTGTTGCAAGAACAAGTGCTAAGTTCATATCTGAAGTCTTAGGATTCTTTTCTCCTTGAGGTATTGTTTCCTTTACGAAACTCATATAAATAGTAGTGTTTTCATTAAGTTCCTTAGAAAAATCAAACTTATTTTTTAATTCTTTATCAGAATAATATCCTACTAGTTTGTATCCTTCTCCAATATCTCCTAATAATGATGTAAGTTCTTTTTCAGCATCTTCATCAAATACATCACCTTTTTCTACTACTACTGTATACATATTTTCAGTAACAGTTTTTCCATCTTCAGTGATAGATGCTGCAATAGTAACTACTATATTATCTGTTCCAAGATATTCATCATCAACATCATTATTGAATAATCCACCTTCAATACTAATTATATTGTTTGCTTGAGCAGTTTTTAAGGCTTTTGAAATGGCAAGAATTTCTTTACCTTCAGCAGCATTAAATTCACCATATGTTATTTTAAGTCCTTCAACTGCAGAAGTAGTATCGCTACCATATTCTAGGATGACATTTCCATTTTCACTAGTAAATATTCCATCTTCTATATTTAGATTAATATGTCCGTAATATATACTATTTGTTTCTATCTGAATAGCAGAACCTGAAGGGTTTAAACCATCACTATATAATTCTGGATTTCCTACATATTTACCATTAGCAGTAAAATTTCCACCTTTAATATTAATTGTACCCGACTTAATACCAATGGCAGTTGCAGTTCCTGTTACGGTTACACCATCTTCTATATTCCAAACACCAGCACCTGCTGCATAAACACCTATACCTTCTTCTCCTGTAGAAGTTATTTTTGCACCTTTCTTAATGTTTACCACTGGAAAATTTTGAGTTGTTGTATCATCTTTATTAATAATGTTTCCACTTATTGTAATACCATTATCTTTAGTTGACTCTATTGTTCCAGAAAAATTAACAACTGAATTATATCCTTTTTTTATATTTTTTCCAGCATCGTGAAAAACAGCTATTCCTGTAGTTCCAATTAATTTAACATCTTTTTCAACATTTAATACTGAAAAATTAGGAGTTGCTTTATCAGAATCACTCCATACACTTACAGCATTGTGTGTAGGATGCTTAATTGTTCCTTTACCAGTAATAGTTAATTTACCACCATATACGATAAATGATCTGTTTGTAGCTTCACTAGAATCTACAGTAAAATTGTGTCCATTTAGGTCTAAAGTAAGTTCTTTACCATCTTTAACCTTAAGTGAATTTCCATCTCCTTTATGATTTTCAATATCTGCAGTTAACTTAATTGTGTCTCCTGTTGCAGCTTCAGAAAACGCTTTAATAAGTTCTTCATCTGTTGCAACTTCTTTAGTAGCAGCCATTACATTAGGTACAAATAATGCAAAAGCAGCCATTAGAAATAATAATTTCTTTTTCATTTTCTCTTCTTCCTTTCTTTCTTTAGATAGGTTTCCTATCCTTAATATAATTAT
>OIYS01001345.1_pt1 | contig 12729 bp, 11 predicted proteins | sample 1588271 | NCBI WGS metagenome assembly OIYS01 (sample SAMN03283286) | human gut metagenome | biome: human-associated habitat; material: feces | host: Homo sapiens | place: Peru | collected 2012
AATTCGCCGAGCTGAACGACGATGTGCTCTTCGGCGAGGTGTGGTCGCGCGAGGACAAGCTGTCGCTCAAGCTCCGCTCTATTGTGACCATAACCGCTCTCATCAGCAAGGGGATAACCGATTCTTCGCTCAAATATCATCTTTCCACCGCGCGCACGAACGGCGTGACCCGCAGTGAGATGGCCGAAATACTCACGCACATCGCATTCTACGCCGGCTGGCCGAACGCGTGGGCGGCGTTCCGCATGGCGAAGGAGGTCTACGCCGACGACAGCGCCGTCGAATCGCACGGCGGCTTCTTCGGCCTCGGCGAGCCGAACGACGCGTATGCGCAGTATTTCACCGGCCGCAGCTTCCTCAAGCCGCTGACCGTCCCCGGAGAGACGGTGTTTCTCGCGAACGTCACCTTTGAGCCGGGCTGCCGCAACAACTGGCACATCCACCACGCGAAGAGCGGCGGCGGACAGCTGCTCATCTGTGTTGACGGCGAGGGCTGGTATCAGGAGGAGGGCAAGCCCGCGCAGAGTCTGAGCGTCGGCGATGTCGTCACCATTCCTGCGAATGTCAAGCACTGGCACGGCGCAAAGGCCGACAGTTGGTTCAGCCATATCGCCGTTGAGGTTCCCGGCGAGGACTGCCGCAACGAGTGGTGCGAGCCTGTCAGCGACACAGAGTATAACGCGCTGTAAGATATAGTCAAGCAACCGTTCACTCAGACAACACCCAGACAACAGCATCAGAAGAGCGGGGACTCGGTTCAGAGTCCCCGCTCTTCTGCGTTTTTCTTATTTACTTCTTCGCAAGCTTTTCGGACAGCTTGTCAACTATCTTTCTGAGGTTGAAGCCGACAGCGCCGCCTATCGCCGTGCCGATAACAAAGAACAGCTTATGATAGCGGCGGCGAACCTTCTTGATGATGACCACAGGCGTATTCTTCTTTTTCTTGAAAAGCTTCATAGCACTTTCTCCTTTTTATATTTAATTTTAGAAATCCATAACCATACGCGCGCTTTCCTCTTCCGACAGCTCCGTCACTCTCGTGTCAAGCACGCGGTACACCCTGCTGCACATGCTCAGTACGCTGGGACGGTGCGTCGTGACGATGCAGGTCTTATCCGGGCAGTGCTCCAATATACTGCGCAGTACCTGCCGCTCGGTAGCAACGTCAAGCGCGCTCGTCGCCTCGTCCATGAGGAGTATCGGAGCGTCGCGCAGGATCGCGCGTGCAATTGCGATGCGCTGCGCCTGACCTTCCGACAGGCCGCGCCCGCGCTCGCCCACGGGGCTGTTTATTCCCTGCGGCATCTTCTCCACGAAGTCCCATGCCGAAGCCGCCTTCAGCGCCGCGACGAGCTGCTCGTCGCTCGCGTCCTGCCGCACGATACGCAGGTTATCCGCGATAGTGCCGGAAAAAACGGTGTTCCCCTGCGGGACATACGAAAACAGGCACCTGGTATCCGCCGAGAGCGGCACCTCGCCGTCCTCGCCGACGAGCCGCGCCGTGCCCCCGTCAGGATGCACAAGGCCGAGGAGCATGCGGATAAGCGTGGTCTTTCCCTCGCCGGAGGGGCCGACCAGCGCGACGATCTCGCCGGGCGCGGCCTCGAAGCCGGAGCCGCTTATTATCTTCGTCCCCGCGGTATACGAGAAATCTATATTCTCAAGCTTCAGCGCGTATGCGCCGCCGTGTGGCTGTTCCCCGCCGCGCGGCTCCTTGCTCAGCTCCGCAAGCTCCCTGATGCGCCGTGCGGCGACGGAGCTTGTCATGGCCGAGGGAAGCATGCCCACAAGGCCGGAAAACGCGCTGCTCAGGCTCGCCCGCTGCTGGAGAAACAGCGTCATCGTGCCGAAGTTTATATATCCGCCCCACAGCCGCCACAGGCAGTATGCAAAGGCGATGAACTCCACAAGCTTTCCGAGCGCGGAGAGCCACGCCTTCGTGCGGATGCTGAACGAGTTATACCCCAGTGCGACGTCCTTATATTTCCCCTGCCAGCCGCGCAGACGATCCTTCGTGTCGTCCTCCGCGTCAAAGCCCTTTATCGTGTCGATATTATAGAACACCTCGACCTGAAAGGCCGACAGCTCACTCATAGTCTCGCGCGTCTTATTGCTGTATCCGCGCATCCGACGCATGAGCGGACGCGAGGAAAACAGCAGCACCGGCGCGCTCGCAAACGCGATGAGCGCCATGACAGGGTCATAGTACATTATCACGCAGAACGTGGCGATAAAGCTGAAGAGATATATCACAAGGTTCGGTATCCAGCATATCGCGTTTGACGCGACTGTGCTGACATCGGAGGTGAAGCGGTTGAGTATGTCACCGCTCTTGAACCGGCTCAGCTCCATCCATTCGGAGTCGAGCAGGCAGCCGAAAACATCGGCCTGAATGTCGTTATTGATATCAACGCTGAGCTTTGCCGACACCCAGGACGACAGGCTTGAAAAGCCTATGCTCAGCGCCGCGCCCGCGACCATTATCACCGCGACTATCCAGAGTCTGCTGGAATCGAAGCCCGTGATGATGTCGATGACATATTTGCCCGCGACGCTCGAGGCAAGCCCCGTCGCGCTGCACAGCAGGCCGAGCAGAGTATAGAGCGCTATGCGCCACTTATACGGCTTTGCGTAGCGCATGATCCATTTCCAGTCGGCGTACATGTCGCGGAAGCTGCCGTCCCGGATGCCCTTCAGCAGCATCCCCAGAGACTCCGAGTGAAGCGGAGCGCTATTCTTTTTTTCGCTGCCCTGATCCATCCGATTCTCCACGAAAACTCTTGATAATGCGCATCACTGCGCTGCCGCTGCGAAGCAGCAGCGGCCTTACGGCAAAGCTGTCCACCCAGAAGCCGCTGAAAAAGTCCCAGCATCTATCACCCGGGGCGATCAGCTTCCCGTCCCGCTCGGCCTCGACGACGCGCGCGAACACCGCGTTTCGCGGTACGCCGCACTCCATGACGCACTGCGCGTCGCCGGAGATGTCAAGGCTGCCGTCGGGATTCACGCGGCACACGCGGTGCATGATATACTGGCCGTTCGGGCGCGTATAGAACACGATGTCGCCCTTTTTTATCTCCGAATCCGGAGCCGCGAAGAATACGGTGTCCCGCCCGTGCTTCAGGAACGGACTCATGCTGTTTCCCGCCACGCGGACCGAGACGCGGTGTCCCTGCCCGATAAGCTCCCGCAGCATGCCCATATACTCCGCCGTGTCAACCTTCCTGCTCATGCTCAGTCTCCGGCCTTGTCCCTGCCGTAGCCGTACTTTTTATATCCGGTCTTACCGTAGCCGTATTTACCGTAGCCATACTGGCCGTAGCCGTATCTCTTGGAATGGCTCACCGCCGGAGTATCGTTCAGCACGCAGCCGGTGAGCTTCGCCTTCTGGTCGGCAAGCTCCTGCATGGAGTCCACTATCTGGTTGCGCGAGGCGTAATCGTGCCGCACGACGTACACTATCGCGTCCGCGCAGCGGCAGATGAACTTCGCGTCGGAGATTATCCCGCAGGGCGGCGTATCGAGAACGATGTAGTCATAGTCCGGACGCAGCCGCTCTATCAGCTGCTCCAGCTTATGCGCGTTCATCGGCGGGCGGCGCTTTGCCGCCGCGCTGCATATCACCTCAAGGCTGCTCCCCGGCACGGGAGAGAGCATCGAAGCAACATCTATATTGCTGTCCGTCATATATTCTGGCAGGCCGGGGCGCGTATCGTTCACGCCGACGGCCGCCTTCGTATCCTGCTTTCTGAGGTCGGTGTCGATAAGCACCGTCCGCAGGCCGGAGCTTGCCAGCGACAGGGCGAGATTTGCGGAAATGGTGGTCTTGCCCTCGCCTGGGAGCGTGCTCGTGACTAGGATTACCTGCGCGCCCGGCTCCGTCATCGTGCGCAGCAGCTTTATGCGCAGGCCGCGCATGGCCTCGACAAAGTCTGGGTCGACGCCTGCGTGGGTCAGTGAGATCATGCCCTTCCCGCTCCGGCGCTTCTTCGCCGAGGTGCGCGCGACGCTCGCCAGTATCGGCACATTCGCCGATGCTTTGAGGTCTGCCGCGCTGAATATCGTCTTGCGCATCATGGCGAGCACGAGCGCCGCAAGGCAGCTCAGGCCGAGGCCGAGTATGCCGCCCTTGACCGCCGAGCCTTTCCATGAAAAGCTGTTGTACGGCGCGGTGGGCACCGTCGGTTCGCTCTTCATGATGACCTGCGAATAGTCCACCATATAGAGCGCCACGCGCGGATAGCTCGCTATCACGGCCTCGAGAATATCATATGCGTCCTGCGGGTCAGAGCTGGTGACAGTGAGTACGAAGAGGTTCGTATCCGCGACGGCCTCCGCCCTTATGCTGCCGTTTATATAGCTCACGCCCAGCTCGTTTCGCACAAGCTCGTTCATAACGTCGGTTCCCAGCATATATGGGAAAGCTGCGGCGAGCTGCTTTGCCGCCTCGTTATCGTAGTAGTAGCTGTAAGAGAGGATATCGTCCGACGAATAGCCGGAGCTGACGGTGAACATGGCACGCGACTGATACATCGGCGTATAGTTCATCTTCGCGCGCACCGCGAACAGCGCCGCGAAGGCCGCCGTCACGATTATCGCCGGAAGCCACAGCTTTTTAAGCTCTCTGAAAAAGCGCGAGAGCAGCTCAGATATATCTATATAGTTATAGTTTTGATTCTTATCTGCTTCCACGTTTTTAACCCTTCATCCTGCCGTCCGCAGAGCCGACCTCTTTTTTATAATTGCCGTAATATCCGTACTTCTTTCCATAGCCGTAGCCGCGGCCGTATCCGTAACCGTAGCCGCTGCTGCCGCGCATATCGTTTAGCACGCAGCCGAGGAAATGCGCGCTGCTGTTATTGAGCGCGTCGACGCAGTCGTTTATATCCGCCGCGGGGATGGTGTCCTGCCGGACGACGAGCATCGACTGATCGGCCATGTCGCACAGCAGCTCCGCGTCAGGGAACATGCCCATTGGCGGCGTATCTATCACGACAAAGTCGAGCCTGCGCAGGCGCTCGATGCTGCGGCGCATCGTCTCCGACGAAAGAAGCTCCGTGCAGCGCTCGTCGCTGTACTGCGAGAAGAGCATCATGACGTTCGTATCCACGTCGTACTTGGCGCAGGTGTTCAGCGCCTCGACGGAGAAGGGCTTGGCGAGCATCTTGTTGAACGGCAGCGGACTGCTCCAGCGCCCGCCGAACAACTCCGTCTGGCTTGGGTTGCGGAGGTCGGCGTCTATAAGCGCGACCTTGTAGCCGCGCGACGCGAGGCTTATCGCAATATTCGCCGCGACCGTGGACTTGCCCTCGTTCGCGCCGACACTCGTGACGAGCACGATGCCGCCGCCCTTTTCGCGCTTTTCGTGCTCGATCCTCGAGCACAGGGAATTTATCTGTTCGGTGTACGCAAGGCTGACCGCGGGGGAATTTATGAGTATCGCGCCCGCTCCCCTGCGCTTTTTCTTTCCTGCGCCCTTTTCATGCCCCAGCATTGCGATGACCGGCGCGTCTATCAGGCTCTTCGCGCCGCTGCGGGTCTGCACCGTCTCGCTCATGACGGATATCGCGACTATCGCCGCCGCCATCAGCACCGCGCCTATCAGCGCCGCCTTCATCGCGGTGCGCCGGACGTTCATCGAATTTACGGGCGAGGAGGAGACTCGCGGCTCCTGTATCACCTGCGCGACGATATTGCTGGATATATAATCGGAGATCGTATCGAAATTATCCCTCAGCGCGACCAGCGCCAGAAAGGCCTCGCGCTGCGAGCCGGACTCCGAGGTCACGACAACGAAGTTGCTGTTCTCTACAAGCTTTGCCTTTATGCCGCCGGAATAGCCGCGCAGCTCCTCGGACGAGGCGCGGATCGTGTCGTTTACGATCCGGTTATCCAGCACCTCGGTGAGTATGGATGCCAGTTCCTTTGCCGCCGTAATATTTCGGGTGCTGTACCCGCTCATGCGCGAGGTGACGGCATAGGTCATGCTGGCTCTGTACACGGGCTTGCGAACAAAGTCCGCGTATAGCGAGACGAGCATTGCAAATATCGCCGCGGCGGCAGCTATCATCCACAGATTCTTTTTCAGCGTGCGCAGCAGGCAGCTGAGCGAAATGTTTTCCGCGCGTATTTCGTTCTTGTCCATTCGCTGCCTCCTTACTCCACGACTACCGTCATCAGCGCGGAGCTTGAGCGTCCGCCGGAGGTGACGGTGTAGGTCACGAGATAACAGCCCGCGCTCTGCGTATCCACATTGCTGTCTATCCTCACGTCGGAGACCGAGCCTGCAGACACGGATTCTATATAATTTCTCGGCTCGAAGTTATCGCCGAGGCCGACATAGACGAGATAGCGCCGGAGCTTGACCGCGGAATCCCCGTCCGCCTCCGCGCGGATCGTCACGGGCAGCGTGACCTGCGCGGTGTCTCCCAGCGAGTTTATGACCTGGAGCGTCAGGTTATAGACGCCCTCAGTGCTGCTGATGATGTCGGACGAGAGGACGCGTATCGAGCTTGTGATATCCCCGTCCACAGCGTCCTGTGCCTGAAGGCGGCCTGTGATCGAGACGGTCTCGCCGAGGCTGTATACCAGAGGCGTGATGAGCATGAAGCGCGGGCGGTGATAGTCGGAATAGACCACGTACCTCGTCGCAGACGCCATGTTCCCCGCCTTGTCGAACACCATGTACGACACCTTCGCGGTGTTGTTGCTGATGAGCTTCGACACGCCGGAGACTATGATCTGTCCGGTCAGGTCCCCGTCCTTCGCGTCAGACGCGGTCACGCCGCGCAGCAGCGCGTCGCGCCCGTCCTCGACGCTGACGGTAATGCTGTCCGAATCGAGAGTTATCACTGGCGGCACGGTATCCGTCACGACGCGCGAATATACCTGCCCCGCGGCAAAGGCCGCCGTCACAAGCACGAGGCATATTATAAGGATTGTCTTTAATGTTCTCATTTCCGTCCCTGTATTCCACGCGGCAGAGCATACCACGTCCATTATCACTATAATAGAGAAGTTTAACATATGCTTCCTATATTTTCAAGGCTTCACGCAAAATATCTGCGTTTTTTCGCGCATTTTCTTTCTCAGCGTGCAGTCAAAAAAAAACTTAAAATTTTTTCTATTTTCTCCTGTACAAGTTCCAAATATTGTGGTATAGTCTTTGTAATCATTTTGTTACGCGATATTCAGGCGTTTTCGTAATTCTTTGGGGGAAGAAATGAGAAAGCTCATTGATGAGAATATAAATACGCAGAAGCTGCTGAGAATAGCGTGTCTGCTGCTGGCGGACATTGTGATAATAAATCTCTCGGCTGTTGCGGCGCTGCTGCTGCGCTTCGAGCTGTCGCCGGCACAGGCGTCGGAGGCCGGATTTATGAGCAGCGTCATGTCCTACATGTGGCTCAATACGCTCGTCACGGTCATTATCTTCTGGATATTCGGGCTTTACAACAGTCTGTGGGAGTTTGCGGGAGTGCATGAGCTTTGCGCATAGCGCTTGCCTCGGCGTGTTCCGGCGCGGCGGTGTGGTTCGGTATGCTGCTCTCGGGTCTGCCCGTGCCGCGCAGCTATCCGTTTATTTACATTCTGGTGCTGTTCGTCGCGGCCTCGTTCCCGCGCTTTATCTACCGTCTGCTTCGCAATCAGCGCGCCGCTTCCAAGCAGGGCACGCGCAGACGCACCATGCTCATCGGCGGCGGCGCCGCGGGAGCCATGGTCATCCGTGAATTTCAGAACAGCTCGCACTCGGAAAATCAGGTCGTGTGCGTCATTGACGACAATCCCTCCAAACGGGGCGCACTGTTGATGGGAGTCCCCATCGTAGGCGACCGCGAGAAGATCGAGTCCACCGTGCAGAAATACGGTATCGAGGAAATCGTGCTCGCCATCCCGTCGGCGCAGCTCAAGGACCGCACGGAGCTTATCTCCATCTGCCAGCGCACCGGCTGCCGCCTGAAAACGCTCCCCGCTCTCTATCAGCTCGCAAACGGCGAGGTCAGTGTCAAGAAGGTTCGCGATGTGGACATCGTCGACCTGCTCGGCCGCGCGACCGTGGACGTGGATATGAGCGGCATTGCCGACTACATAAAGGGCAAGACCGTGCTCGTCACCGGAGGCGGCGGCAGCATCGGCAGCGAGCTGTGCCGCCAGATCGCAAAGCACGGCGTCGGCCGTCTGGTCATCTTCGATATATACGAGAACAACGCCTACGACATCCAGCAGGAACTGAAGCGCCGCTATCCGGCGCTCGATCTCGTCGTGCTCATCGGCTCCGTGCGCGACCGCAAGCGCGTTTTCAACGTCATGGACGCCTACCGGCCTGAGCTTGTATTCCACGCTGCGGCGCACAAGCATGTGCCGCTGATGGAGGACTCCCCCGCCGAGGCGATAAAGAATAATGTGTTCGGCACGCTGAACGTCGCGGAAGCGGCGTCGGAGTTCGGCGCGAAGCGCTTCCTTCTTATCTCCACCGACAAGGCCGTAAACCCGACAAACGTGATGGGCGCATCCAAGCGCATGTGCGAGATGGTCATCCAAATGATGAACGGGCGCTCCGAAACGGAGTATGTCGCGGTGCGCTTCGGCAACGTCCTCGGCAGCAACGGCAGCGTTATCCCGCTGTTCCGCAGGCAGATCCTCGCGGGCGGCCCCGTCACAGTTACCGACCGGAACGTTATCCGCTATTTCATGACGATACCAGAAGCTGTTTCGCTGGTGCTTCAGGCCGGGGCATACGCTACCGGCGGCGAGATATTTGTGCTCGACATGGGCGATCCCGTGCGCATAGACGACCTCGCGCGGAACATGATCCGGCTCTCCGGTTTTGAGCCTGACGTCGATATCAAGGTCGAATACACCGGCCTTCGCCCTGGAGAGAAGCTGTTTGAGGAGATACTCATGGACGCCGAGGGCATGGAAAAGACGGCGAACAATCTCATCTACATAGGGCACGAGCTGGATGTTGACCGCGAGAAGTTCATGACGCAGCTCGCCGAGCTGTCCGAGGTGGACGAGCGCGACGGTCAGGCGATACGCGACTGCATAGAGCGCATCGTCCCGACCTATTACCGTCACGGCCAGCCGCCGAAGAAGGCGAAGATGCCGGAACCGGCAGAGGTGTGAAGGGCTGAAAATGATATAATGAACCCCCGACTGTGAGACATGAAGGTCTTGCAGTCGGGGGTATTGTTCACTGGGGGAAATAATGCGGCATTTTCTTGTCGCTTAGTCATTTCAGGGGAATGGCAGTAGTGGTCTTTACACGGCTCTCTTTTTTCCATAATGGCAATCTATGAATAATGGAGCAGGGTATAAATAACCTGTCATTGTGAGGAGCGAAGCGACGTGGCAATCCGCATCCCCTTACGCCGCGCATAAAACATACTGCTGCCACCAAAAGGAACGGATTCCCACGACCAGTTTGCGAACTGGTCGTGGGAATGACAGTGCTGGTCTTTATATTGTCTTTTCTTTTTCATATTGGCAATTTTCTATACATTGGCGACCCCTCAGTCGCTGCGCGACAGCTCCCCTAAGAGGGGCGCCAAGTGGGTGCGGCGCAAACCAACGCTCCAGTCCCAAATCTTTGCCGCGAAGCGCTGCCCCTTTTAGGGTAGTGCAACGGCGGCGCAGCGGGACAGTCCCAAGTGCGCACACTGGAGAAAGGGGTCGCCAGAGTAACGATACGAGCAGGGTGCAAAAGAAAGTATACACCACAGCCAACATCCCCCCCCCGCATCACGCACGCAGCATGGGCTTATTTTCTATTATACGCTTCGGGTTCTCCTCCAGCAGTATCTGCGCGTAGTCCTCGGAATAGTTCAGACTTATATGCTCGTGCAGGCGGGCAAGTTCGGGATTGCGGGAATAGGTGCTGTGCGCGTCGCTCGCCGCGATGTGCGCCAGCCCCTGACTGAGAATAAACTCCGCAGTGCGCTTGGCGCGCTGGCCGAGTCCGCCGAAAATGCTGTCCTTATTGACCTGCAGCACATAGCCCGACGCAAACCATCGCTCCGGCAGCGTCCTGTCCCGCTGGACAGCATTGTACCGCTCCGGATGCGCGATGACCGGCGTCAGCCCCTCGGCGAAGATCTGCTCCAGGCAGGAATTCATCTCTATCGAGTCCTCATTGAACGCAAACTCCACCAGTATGTAACGGCTGCTCGCAAGCGTCAACAGCTTCTTCGCGCGGATAAGCTCCGCGATGTCCGCCGTGCAGAACACCTCCGCGCCCGCGAGGATGCGCAGCGGTATCTTCGCCGCGTCGATGGTCTCGCGCAGTGCCATGAACCTGCCCAGCAGCTCCCGTGACGGATAATTTGCCGCCTCGCCGGGGATATTGCAATGCGGAGTGACTATCACAGTCTCCACTCCGCTCTCCGCCGCCATCGACGCCATCAGCAGCGACGTATCCATTGAGTCGGAGCCATCGTCCACTCCGGGCAGCATATGGCAATGTATATCTATCATTTGATTCACCTCATAAACGCTGGGACTTCTTCTATATTGTACCAAACTTGAGCGGCATATTCAAGCCGCAATTGCCGCCGCGGCTGAGCGCCGCAAAGGGGCATTGACATTTTAACCGGAACATCTTAAAATGGGCATATGTTTAAAGATAAGAAGAAAATGTGGATACTTATACTGGCGTTGGTTTTTGTCGTATGTGCCGGCGCTTTTATTGCGCTGAAGCTGTTCGCGCCTGAAGGCTCCGTCGCGCGGATAAGCGTGGACGGTGAGCTTCTTCAGACCGTCGATCTCAGCCGTGTCACGGAGGCCTACGACATCGACATCGACACCGTCTACGGGCACAACACCGTGCATGTTGAGCCGGGCGCGATATCCGTCACCGAGGCCGACTGCCCTGACGGGATATGCGTCCGTCAGGGCAAGCTGACGACGGCGGGCGTGCCGATAGTGTGCATGCCGCACAGGCTCGTTATAGAGATCTATGGAGACGCGATAGATGGCTAAGACAAAACGACTCGCATTCATGGCGCTGCTGACGGCCATGGCGCTGACGATATTTGTTATCGAGGCGCAGATTCCCGCCCCCGTGCCGATACCCGGCGTAAAGCTCGGCCTGTCGAACATCATCACGCTCACGGCCATGCTGCTGCTCGGCAAAAAGGAGGCCGGTATCGTCCTGCTGCTGAGGATAATCATGGGCGCGATGTTCACCGGCAGCCCCGCCGCGCTGATATACAGCATCTCCGGCGGCGTGCTGGCGTATATCGTGATGTGCCTGCTGGTCGGGCGCTTTCCGGAAAAGCTTATCTGGGTAGTCAGCGCGGCGGCCGCCGTCGCGCACAACGCGGGGCAGCTTATGGCCTGCGCGCTCATCGTCAAAACCCCAGGGCTGCTCTATTACGCTCCGGTGCTCGCCGCCTCCGGTATCATCACCGGCGTATTCACCGGCGTCGCGGCGATGTATCTTGTCCGCGCGGTGCGGAAAATTATCAAAAAATAAAAATTATAGTTTGTCACTGATTGGGACACAACTATAAAAAAAGAAAGGTATGTATTTCAAATGAGCGATTGCACACATGATTGTTCAACCTGCGGCGAGAGCTGCAGCGAGCGCAGCGCGGAGTCCTTCCGCAAGGCACTTCACGAGGGTTCCAGCGTCAAGAAGGTAATCGGCGTTGTGAGCGGCAAGGGTGGCGTCGGCAAATCCCTTGTCACTAGCCTGCTCGCCTCCGAGATGCAGCGCCGCGGCTACAATGCGGCCGTTCTCGACGCAGACATCACCGGCCCCTCCATCCCGAAGGCCTTCAACATCCACGGCAACTGCTTCCAGAGCGAAAACGGCATTGAGCCGCTCGAATCCCACACCGGCATCAAGGTGATGAGCATCAACCTCCTGCTCGAAAAAGAGACGGAGCCGGTGCTCTGGCGCGGCCCGGTGATCGCGGGCGTCGTCAACCAGTTCTGGACGGATGTGCACTGGGGCGATGTGGACTATATGTTCGTCGATATGCCTCCCGGAACGGGCGACGTGCCGCTGACGGTGTTCCAGTCGCTGCCGGTGGACGGCGTGATCGTCGTGGCGAGCCCGCAGGAGCTCGTCGGCATGATCGTGGAAAAGGCGGTCAACATGGCCGCGATGATGAAGAAAAACGTTGTCGGTCTCGTGGAGAACATGTCGTACTACGTCTGCCCGGACTGCGGCGCGAAGCATGAGATCTTCGGCGCGAGCCGTGCCGACGGTCTTGCGGCGCTGCACGGCATTCCCAACGTTGCCAAGCTCCCGATCGATCCGCGTCTCGCCGCCTGCTCCGACGGCGGTCTCATGGAGGTCTTCTCCGGCGACTGGCTCGACGGCATGGCCGACGCTGTCGAGAAACTCTGACAAAAAGGCCCCCTCGCCCGAGGGGGCCTTTGCTGCATCTCCGGTTTGAGGAGAAAAACGGCGGCGTCTGCGCGGCTGCCTGTAGCTTTTTATTGCAGCGGCGGATATGCCGCCGAGAGGGAACCGCATGACCCACCGGCTCTCCCGTTCCTGACGGGGAGCCGGGGTGCAGCCTAAGGGGACTTGCGAAGACGGGCGGAGACGGGTAATATGACGTTGGCAGATCATGATCAGGAGGACGGGGTTATGGAGATACGCCGGTTTGTTCCCGGAGAGGAAGCTGCGCTCAGCCGACTGGCGGCGCGGACGCTGCTGGAATATAACAGCCGGCACACCGCCCCGGAGGAGGAACCCTGGATCCCCCTGCTCGTGGA
>OIYS01001346.1_pt1 | contig 12717 bp, 26 predicted proteins | sample 1588271 | NCBI WGS metagenome assembly OIYS01 (sample SAMN03283286) | human gut metagenome | biome: human-associated habitat; material: feces | host: Homo sapiens | place: Peru | collected 2012
GCCATCAGGGAGCCGTACACGGTCAAAGCTCCCTGTTCTGTTTCGTCGGGGTTGCAGTCAGCAGGGAGCGTAAAGCGATTCCTTCGGCTCATAGTACAGAGCTACATCACCAGAGATTTCGTGCGGCAGAGTGATGCAGTACGGCAGTTTGGCAACTTCAATCTGGTCATTGCTCAGAGCGGCGGTCATGCCATCGCAGAGCATCTTCCACGAGCTTTTCTTCATGGATTCCTGCCGCCGGAGGGTTTTGCTGTTCAGCCGGTAGTGGTACAGCGTGACAGGTGTAACAGCCAATTTGTCCCAGCCAAGCTCCTTCTGGTGCTTGCAGTACGGACGCATATCGTTCAGATGCCACTCATCCCAGATGGAGCAGAACTTGTCGAGCATTTCCTGAGTCCACTCATCGCAGGGGCGGCCTTCGCGGATTGCATCAACGCACTGGCCAGCACCACCACGGCAGTCGCCGCTGCGCAGAGGGCCGATAACGCCGGTGATGCTAAGGCGGTTGTCATCGAACTCAATCTTGCAGAACGCCCGCGCAGCATCTTCGTTGCCTCTGCGGGTGTACACCTTGCAAAAGCACGGGCTAATGACCTTTTTCATATCAGTTCCTCCAATCCTTTACGATTTTGACGAGCTTGTCGATGTTGCGGTCGAGCAGGTAGTTCATATCTTCGAGCCGCTGGCTGAGGATTTCCTGAACCTGAGCGCGGATGGCGTTCCTGTCGATGGTCTTGCAGTTGCAGTGCGCGGCAAGGATGACATCGTAGAACGAGAAGCCATCCAAAAGGTTATCTTCGGTCACAAGGTCATCGCCGAGCAGCCACGACCTTCCACCGCTCTGTGCCGTTATCAGTGCATCGGCGAGTGTCTTGAGCATCTTCTTGATGGCCTCAGCATCATCAACCAGCTCGCGGACGGCGGAGGGGCAACCGCCCTCCCCACGATGCTCGACCCACAGCTCAACGTGTTCGTCGGGGTCAAAGTCGCGGGCGTACTCAATAACGCCTTTTGGAAAGTCTGCGGTGTCGGTATAGAAAACAAAATCCTCGCCGGCAGGAGATGCCTGCTGGAGTTCAACGCCGGTGTCGTTCGGGTCGCCAAGGATGTTCCAGTCAAGGCTCTCGATAACGTCAATGTACTTCTGCTCAATCATGGTCTTCCCACCTCTCATACGGATGCGCAGAACTCGCCGAGCTTGCGCCACAAGTGGAGCGTGTTCATGGTCATACGGATGGTGCCAGACAGCCCCCGCCCGCAGGTCCACTCAAAGGACTGCCGGAACAGCCGACCAGCAGCCTTCTTCTCGTGCTCGGTGAAGTCGAGCTGCCAAGCGCGGCGACGGCGGCCGGTGTTCCATGTGCAGCCGTACCGAACCATGCAGATGAGGTCGTAAGGGATGCTCGCCCGCACTTCTTCAGGCGTAAGGGAAACGTAGAGCTTTGCCATATCAAATTCCTCCTCAGTCTCCGATGCTCAAGTATTCGGAGTAAACGGTGTCATCTTCCTCGCAGTAGTAATAGCTGCGATCGCCGTAGGCTTCCTGATCGAGAAAGATGAAGACAAGTTTCTTGCCGCTCCGCGCGGCATCAATGGCGGTCGGGAGAGACTTGTACTTGTGCGTCTTCAGAAACTCAAGGAGAGCGTCTTTCGACGGAAGTACGGAGTTCGAGGCGTTGTTGTCCATATCAATTCCTCCATTTTCAAAGTCCAAAATCATTTTTACAGGTAACGAGGTTGTTGATTTTGGTAACTTTATCTTCGCACAGATGCCGACCGTTTGACAAGCAAATGGTCTATGATTTCACAGATTATTTTTCGCAGGGTCGAGCTTTTCTACCTCCCCGCTCTCTCGGTCGATGACAGCAACATCGTAGCCGAGGGCATCAGCGTACTTACAGAAACGCTCCACCTTGATGTCGCCTGAGCGAGTAAGGTGCTGATTGAAGACCTGCGGAGTTTCATTCAGCCCAGCGGCAATATGCTTTTGCCGGAGCTTCTTTTTCTTCATGCAACGGCAGAGGGTATCGGCGGCAACGCCCATGATCTCAACTCCCTTCTCAGATTTTGCTTCCCTTATTTCTTGCTTGCTCGCTTGGTGGTATCCAGCAACAGTTTTCGGGGCTATATCCACGGTCATTGTCGATTCGCTCAATGGTGAGGTCATCTTTATATCCATGCCTCATCGCCCACTTTGCAAAATTTTCAAATGAATTGTGCCACTCATCACAGACCTTGATGCCACGCGCCCCATAGCGGTAGTAGCGGTTGTTGTTCGGCTGGTCACATCTCGATTTCATGTGACACCAAATACGGTAAAGCCTCGTATTCGTCGCTCCATGAGTCTTTCGTCTGGCGGGTCTTCCAGCACCTCTATTTAGGCAACCACAGCTTTTTGTATTGCCGGACAGCAACGAATCACGCAGGACATCGGTAACATTCCCACAGTCACACAGGCAGCGATACACTCGCCTCTTCCATTTGGGCCTGTCCCGACGTGATATGGGAGGAAGTTCTTCCTTAACCACAAGCCTACCAAATCTCATACCTATCAAGTCGGTCCTATTTGTCATAGGCTCGTTTTCTTTACAGAAACTCACGCTCGTACCTCCTTGCGGAGTTCTTCGGCAGCGACATCAGCGGTGAATCGGTCAACGCCGAGCTTTTCCAGCCGCCGGTAGGCCGCCTCCTTCTCCTTCGGGGTCTTTGCCCGGATGAGGTCGGTAATCAGGTCGCTCAGCATAAGCCGGCCTCCTCTCTCGTGATGATTCCGTGCGTCCACGGCCCGGTGTAGATGCCGATGCTGGGGAACAGCCACAGCAGAATCTTCTTCATGGCATCGAGGTAGATGCGATACAAGGCGTTCTGCGAGTTCAGGTCGAGATCGGAGTCAGTGTCTTTCTGAATCAGCTCAACTGCGGTAGACCATTCATTATCCTCAACTGCAACGTAGAACAGCGGGCTTTCGAGAATCGCTCGCCGAGTCCTTGAAATATTCTCGTTCGTTTTGCTGAAATCAGGAAACCGATTCATGAAGTCATCGGAGAACGATCTCAGGTCGTAATCTTCCTCATCGACGCTTTCGCACTCATCGTACTCCCAGCCATTTTCTTCTGGAGAATCGGTGCCGAACCAGTAGCGGAGCTTGCGGTCATCCATGTCGTCGTCGGCGGCATTGACCTTCCGGTAAACAGCCGTGTAGTCACGGTCGATGTAGAACACCCCTTCGTAGGGGCCATCAGGGTGAACATTTCCGCGTCCCATAAATCAGCCCTCCGCGTCTTCGAGGAACGAGATGACATCTTCGAGGCCAGAGGATGCAGATTCGAGCATATCGACCGCGTTCTCCGCGATCTCATACCGCTCAGTCCCCTGCAAGCTCTCCGGGATGTTCTCGAAGGCTTCCTGCTCCTCCTCGTGAAGCTCGTCGATCTGGTCCTTCAGCTCATTCAGAGCATCCGCGATTTTGCAGATGCGCTTGCGCCGTGCGTTATTCATACCTAACTTCCTCCTCTCAGAAAACAGTGCAGATGATGAACAGGACGAGTGCGAGGTCCAGAGCCGCGATGCCGACGACCTTGAGGGCCGAGATCAGACGGTTGAGGTCTGCATCCTTCTGGCGGCGGGCGTAGCGGCGACGCTGCTGCTCACGGCTGTCGAGGAGCCGGATGAAGCAAGCCTCATCGTTGGCGTTAAAGGCGGGTGCATTATTGGTGTTCAACATACTTTTTTCCTCCAAAAAAATAAGCGTTTGTGTTGATTATGGTTATATTCTAGCTGGAATTTTCCAATTTGTCAACCGATTTTTCCAGCTATGTTGAAAATTATCTGGAAAAATCCAGCTCACCGGGGAAGACTCCGGGCGTTGGCCGGGAAGACCTTGGCGACAAGCTCCTGCATCGCGCCGCAGCCACCAGCGATGTTCACGAGCTTCTTGTACTTCGAGATTTCTTCGAGGTACAGCTCACAGGCGGTGCGGTTCAGGCGGTAGAAGGTCGTCTTCTTGTGCTGGGAGTTGAAACCGCGCACGAGTTGGAAGTTCTTTCGGGTCTCGCTGTCGAGGTACGGCATAATGCGCTCATCAATGCGCCGGACGACTTTGAAGTTCGTGGTGCTGAACAGTTCGGCGATCTGCTTCGTGGTGATGCAGCCAGCAACAGGCTTGTCAACGCACCTGTCATCCTCGACATCGCGCAGAAGCGGCGCAGAGGGTGCAGGAACGGGCTTTGCGGGTTCGGGCTGGAGTTTCCTTGTCGGCGGCTCGGAGGCGTATTCCGGGGCTTCTGCGGGCGGCTCAGGCGCACCATGCAGGAACATCATAACAGCCCAGCGGAAACCGGCGATGAATCCGCTCTCCTCATACTCAACGGCAAAGTCCATTGCCTTTTCGAGCAGGGCGTTCTGGACGGTGTTGCTGCTCCGAGTCTCGTTCTCGACATAATCGGCGAAGACATCGTAGTCCAGGACTGCGGCGGCTGTGTGCCGCTCCTTGCAGTTCGTGGAATCAACGTAGTCGCAGAACATCCTGCTGATGGCCTGATCGCTGTACACAGGCAGCGTCATCGGGTTCTGGTTGGTCATAGGGCATCATCTCCTTACTAAATCTGGCATCTCCTTACTGAATCTGGTCGTACCATGCAGTCAGGCCAGCCTTGGTCAGCTCCTGCTCCTTGGCGATCGCGGCAGCCTCAGACTGCGTGATGAGGCAAACGGTGCACAGCGGCTCGCCATCGAGGGGCGAAACGCCGGTCTGGTAGTAGACGGCATACAGTGCCATGTGAATCTCTCCTTTCAGCGGGACCATTTCGTGTTGTAGAAGCGGGTCGAGTACGTCTTGTTGTACCGGCGAATCTCGGCAAAGAAGCCGTTGAAGTCCTCCAGCGTTTCGTTGGCGATCTTCTTCATGTACGGAAGGCGGTTGCTGGTCCAGACCACGCGGCCATCCACGATGAGCGTGTACATTTCCTTGCGAGCCATCAGACGTTCACCTCCCCCGGCACATTCAGGCAGATGTAGAAGCGGCCATCGAGGTCCTCGACTTCCCAGAACCAGCCGCCGGTGTACTTGTCGTCAACAATCTCCTTGTTCTTCCACACGCCGTTGAGCATCGCCTCGTACACGGTGGAATCCCAGCCCTCAAACCGGGGGTCGCTGCCGAGGACGTTGAAGAAGCGGCGGAACGCGGTCTGCCAGCGGCGGCAGTCGGTGATGAAGTCAGCGCAGACATAGCCGTTCGGCTTGCCGACGATGCAGATGAGATCAACGTCATGCCGGTGCGGGTCGTTTTCAAAATGAGCAAAATCAACGTATTCCTTAACTTTCATCGTAAACCTCTTGATTTCTCCTGCCGTCCCTGTTAAAATTAAAAAGCGGACTAGGAGGGCAGGTCTCCTAGTCGCTTTCGAGGGCTTAGGTTTCCGTTCTTGTTAGGGTCGGGAAACCTAGGCTCTTACTTTTTCTCAGGGGTCTTGGGTGCGGGTGCGCGGTCTTGGGCTATGTACTTGAGGCAGTCTAAAACTTCCTCTGCCGTGTGGCCGTTGCTTTTCAGCCAGTCGGCCAACCTATCCAGTTGCTTGGCGGTCATAATATCAACTTCTTCCATGTGTGATACACCTCCTGCCTAGATGTTGAGCGGTCAAGCCATTTTGGGCGGCCAGCGCGCTCTGTGCGGAATTTCCATGCAGTTACCTCCTCAGTGGATTTTTGGTGTTGTTTTGGTAACTTTATTATCGCACAGGTTCATTCATTTGACAAGCGAAAATCTACGATTTGACGTATTTTTTTACAAGAAAATGAGCGCACCTACCACACTCGGCGGGTGCGCTCTGTTCTTATTCTTCGCAGGTGTACTCGTCATTTTCCCTGCTGGACATACCGGCAAGGAAGACGCGGTGCTTGCCGTGCTGGTCGCGCACCCAGTCGCCGCCCATGAAGCTGAGAGTCTGCATCAAGCCCTGATAGCAAGCCTCGCTGGAAAGCCGCTGCTGATCGTTCAGCTTGGGGTTGTGCATCATCGCCCACTGGGTATCCATAGAGAGCGCGGTGGTGCTCAGGCCGTTGCGAATCTGCTCAACGTATGCTTTATTCATATTCATTCCTCTGTTTTCTTTCGTAGGTGTGTTGTTTTTGTACTTATATCTTCGCACAGGTGGCGGGCTTTTGTCAACCGAAAAATCTACGTTTTTACAGATTTTTTTGCGAAATCAGTTGACCTCGTTACCTCCGGCGTTTATACTGAAGGCAAACAAAAAGGGCGGCCATGCGGTCGCCAGAGAGGAGAATACTATGACAACGGAGCAGCTTATCAAGGTGGCACTCAGCTATGCCGGCATGACGCAGGCGGAGCTGGCAGACAAGATCGGGATGAACAAGTCAAACTTCAACGCCCGCATGAAGCGCGAATCGTTCAGCCGGATAGAGATGGAGCAGATTGCCAAGGCATTGGGGATGGAGTTCGTTTACACATTCAAGATGCCAGACGGCAAAACAATTTGACCCGATTGACCCAGTTCATTTGACCATATATAACTAATATACTTTTTCTCTTATTCTTTATGGTCACGGACGTTCCATTGGACTGTCCGCGTGACATTTGACCCAAAATGCGTGGAACTACGGATTTTTCCAACAGAAGTCCATAGAAAATGCAACATTTTCGTCGGGTCAAATTTCGGGTCAAAAAATGCGTCCGAATTTTGTCCGCGTGACCGTCCCTGTGACCGTCCGCGTGACATTTGACCCAAAATCCTCGGAATTACAGATTTTTCGGCTGGTTCACTGCGTCCGCGTGACGTCACACGGACTGTCCAACGGACGCGGTTGACCCGCCGTTTTGAGCATCACGAAATCAAAACTGGAGGAACAAAATCATGGGGCAAACCAATATTAGGTACACCGATGAGAGCATCAACACGGCGTTCAGTGCCTTCTACGTCATCCCGGAATACCAGCGCGAGTACGTCTGGGAGAAAACGCAGGTCAAGCAGCTTATGGAGGACCTGCTGGATGCCTATACAAGCGACAAGAACAAGGCGTACTTCCTCGGCACAATCGTAACGTGCAGTGCCAATGGCGATTTCGAGTTGGTGGATGGGCAGCAGCGGTTGACCACGTTCTTCATCATCCTCTGCATCGTGAAGAAGCTGTACGCGGAGTACGGCATCCCGACGGCATCAATCGACCAGCTCATCTGCGGAACGAGCCTCAATCAGTACGGCGTTCCTGTCACGCGGTATCGGCTGGAGCTTCAGCACCAGAACGTCACAAACTGCCTTGAGCTGATTGCAAAGGGCGAGCCTCGACCGAGCGATGTTTCAAAAACAGGAGGCCGCCTTTTCGATGCAGCAGAAGTCGTCGAGCAGTTCATGCGGGATAACTTTGCCGACATCACATCGTTCGGTCCATTTGCGGCTTTTCTGCTGTACAAGTCCAGCTTCGTGCGTATCGACACGCAGAACGTGGTGGACGCACTGAAGATGTTCGAGACGATCAACGAGCGCGGCAAGAACCTTGACCCTATCGACCTGCTGAAAAATATGCTGTTCACAAACGTGCAGCCAAACCAGTTCGCGGCTCTCAACACCGAATGGAAATCGGTCATCAACGAGCTGGAGCGAATCGACGAGAAGCCGCTGCGCTTCCTGCGCTACTTTATCATGGCCAAGTACGACGTTTCAAAAGAACCGAACGGCGTTCTCCGTGAAGACCGTATCTTCGCATGGCTCAAAGCCAACAAGAAACAGTGTCCGTATGCGTCCGCTCCGTTCAAATTCGTCCAAGGCATGAAAGATTCAGCCTCATTCTATGCAAATTGCAAGAAGCCTGCAAATTCATGGGGGGGGTACTAGAAGTCTGAAAAACATCCCCCTGCTGGCGGGCACATCATACCGTCTGCATTTGATGCTCCTGCTGGCTGCCTCAAACATGGAGCCAGCGGTGCTTGACCGGTTCGAGATTCTGGTCGAGTCCATCGTTTACTACACGGTCATCAACAGGGTGACAACGAACGACATTGAGCGCATTTTCGTGAAGTGGTGCGGGCAGATCAGGGACATCAAAACATCCGATGAGCTGGACGCCTTCATCAGCTCCTCCGTCCTGCCGGAAGTCAGCCGGTGGAAAGAGGACAACGAGGCCAACTTCATGCGGCTGGGCCTGAACAGTATGCAGCAGTACAGAGTCAAGTTCATCATGGCAAAGCTCTCTGCCTATGTGAACGGTCTCCGCACTGGCAACGGAATGACAGATGAGCCGACAAGCGAGGAGATGTCTCGCCTCATTCCTTGGTCGTTCGAGATCGAGCACATCATGCCGCAGACCTGTGCAGACAAGGCGCAGTACGGCGTGGATGAGGACGAGTTCTCCATCATCGTAAACCGCCTTGGCAACCTCACGCTGCTGGAAAGCACAATCAACCGCTCGATTCACAACAGCACCTATCAGGACAAATGCGTGGATTACAGGCAGTCCACGGTGTACCTTACATCCTCCCTGCCGGAGCTGGTGGACGTTGGCAAGAACAACGCCATCACGAAGGCCAACGAGAAGCTGAAGGCGTGGCCAGAATGGAACAAGACCTCCATCATGGAGCGTCAGGCTATGCTGTACAAGTTGAGCGAGGAAATCTGGATGAGTGATGCCATCTGGAATCCGAGGAAAACTTCATAAAGAAGAACACCCCTCTGACCGCATGAAGCGATTAGAGGGGTGTTTTGCTGGTCTTATTTATACTCCGTAGTAGTCGGAGATGTCATCGACAGTTTCGCCGTTTTTATCCATGATATTTTTGCTCTGGTGCATTTCAGCAACGGTCATCCATTCGTATCCGTAGCCATTCATCTCAAAGTACCTGCTCTTGATTCGACTTGAGCTGTTCGCGAGAACATAATCGGCGAGGTCAACTTCATAAAAGCTGTGATGATACAATTTATTGACCCTATCGGAAACCGAGCATTTTTCATGTTCTTTCTCGAATTTGAATACAGGGTTTATTGCATCGGCAGGAACACCGAGATGGGAGGAAAGATACTCCTTTATGCGTTGCTGACAGGCTTCGGGAGATGCGCCGCTTTTGATGTATGGAAAAAGGAAGCACTTCCAGCGTTCATCATACAGGAGCAAATACCGATTCGAGCAGGACTCGAACGTGCTCCTGATAACGATAAGGCAAAAGGCGTGTGGACGTTCCGAAGAGTTCAAAATGTCATCGTAAAGATTCTGAAACGTATAGACATCTTTCTTTGCTTTGATGGTTCTAAGGAGAAGAAAGACAGTATATGCGACAAGAATCACATAGAAAAAACCTTTTACAAAGACGGTCGGGATGCCAAGAAGCGGCTTGTAATCAGTGGCGATAACCGATAGCAAGAGTGCAGCATCAGCAAACCATCCATCATACGGAATATCGGATGGGCCGATAAACTTGTTGCGGGATGTCAAAAGTTCATGTAGCTTTTCTTCACGAATTTCAATCATCGAGCATCCAACCTTTCATTTGTGATATGCGAATGAAAGCGAAATAATATGCACCAGTATAGCATGAAACGAAGCCAAACGCAACAAAAAAAGACCCCCTCCAACCAATATAGGTCAGAGGGGGTCTTGCTATACCATTATGCCGATGGCGGCAAAATGGTCAGCCATCGCGGCGAAGTCACCGAGATGTTCGATTTTGTTGACGTCAACAAAATGGTCGATGTCTTGCTGGCATCAGAAGCCGTTCTGCTTCATGCGGTCGTAGGTCTTGTCTGCCTCCATCGCCGCCTGAGTAAAGCTGTTGTTGTACCACCAGTTGATGAGGGCGGTGACGGTGGTGATGCCAGTGGTCACAAGCTGCTCCACGGTGCTGCTCTCGATGGGCAGCGGGGACTTGCCGAACGCGCTGAGAATCTGGTTTGCCAGAGCCAGCAGCAGTGCGGCGGTGCGAGCGATGGTGGCGGCGGTAATCTTGTTGTTGTACTTCATGGTTTTATTCCTTTCTCAAGTCAGTTGTCGCGGATCGGCAGAGCCTTTGCTCTGTTAAAAAGCTCCGTACCAGTGCCATTTCCGCCTAAAGCGTGGTAGCTTCGGTAGAGATATTCGAGGTTCTTCAGGCCAGCCATGTCGATATACCCCTGCTGGATATAATACTGGCAAGCCTGATAAATGCGGTCGTGCAGAATCGCCAGTACGCCGTCGAGTAGGGCTTTGTACTTGATGGCCACCGCGATAACAGCAGTGCCGAGAAGCCCAAACGCCCACTCAGCCCAATACTGGATGATGAAATCCCACATCGGTATCACCTCCCTTCTCACAGATACTTGCTTGCGCCAGACAGCGCGGTCCAGCTCTTAGGACCGCAGATGCCATCGGGCACGAGACCGTGCTTCTGCTGGGCGAGCATCAGAGCCTTGGTCGTGCCAGAGCCAAAGATGCCGTCAGCGTTGACCTTCAGGAGTTTCTGGAGCATGATGGTCGCGCTGCGATTTGCAGCTCCAGAACACCCCTGTTTGATGGTCGGGAGGATGAATGCGTTGTAGCTGGTGCTGGGGTACTGTCCGGGCGTGGTGCAGAGCCATGTGGCCTTGCCGCCCCGCGTGTCGGTGTGCACGAATGCTCCCCTGCTGTGCCAGTAGATGCCGATGCCGCCAAACCCGGCTTTCTGGGCAAGAATGCCAAGGCAGACAGGGTTGACGGAGCGGTCTTCAGTCCTCCAGTCGGCAGCGATGCCGTACAGGTGACGGCTCTGCTTGCTGCCGCCGACTTTCTTGCTGGCGTTGTGGCTGACACAACGGTAGCCGCTGGTAATGCGGATTTTCTTGCCGAGCCTGTCCCGGATACCCTGAATCTTATCGGCAAGTTCCTGCTCGATCATCTGCGAGTTGCACCCGCAAGGGCAAGCAAACTCGCTGCGTGTGAAGTTCTCGGTCAGGGCAGTCTTATCGCCGCTCTTGAATGTGACAATACTCACCTTGAGCCTCCTGTATATGGCTCACCGCAGAGCGAACGGCGGGCTTTCTTCGGATTCGGCCAAACGCTCTGCTTCGTCCATGATGGCATCGGTCACATCATCCTTGCAGCGCTCATACGACTTCCAGATGAGGTGATTATGGAGGTTCAGCACCCTCTCCTCGTTCTCCTTGGTGCGTGGAAGGCCGAGGATGCCGTAGGCTGCCATTTCGAGCAGGTCGTGGCTGTAATACTCGCCCTTACGCATCGGCATCGAGCAGGGCTTTAACGGCGGCCTTATAACGCTCAGGCACATCGTCAATCGTGATCTTGTGCATCTTGATCTGCATAGCTTTCTCCTAAAACAAAAAGACAGCTCGTGATGAGCTGTCTTGGGTTTTTGCGAGGTGCACACCCGGCCATGCCTGCTGTCGAACCGGGTGTGCTGCTCACAAACAGATGATGGAGGAATCCTTGAGCATCAGGCAGCCTCGTTACTGCCATTTACTATTCTAAAGCTTGTCAACTGAAATTACAATGACAGCGTTTTGACATTATTGCTCAGAAAACCTCACTCCGTCGATGCCGAAGAACAAAACAGCGAGTTCTTCGTAGGCGGTCTTGATGTCGCGGAATACCGTGCGGACGACCACATTCTCCATCTCGGCAATGTCCTCGGCGGTCTTGGACTCGTCTTCAGACAGGTACATCCAGTAGATGACCCTGTACCGCCGCTGGCCTTCCGGGGACCTGTTGCAGTCCTTCTTGTAGACCTCCAGCATTGCGTCGATGTGCTCGATCATCAGCTCGGTGCGAGCCACCCGGTCTTTGATGCTGACGACCTCAAGCTCCCCGCTGCGGTAGATTCCCTGCATCAGCTCCAGCAGTTCGACGAGGGTTTCGTTGGTGCTGGTGTCCTTGCCGTACACGCTGCTCACGGTCATCTTCTTGAACCGCCGGTAGTTTTTCAGCAGCATCTTCGCGCTGTTCACAACGCGGTGATGCCGCTCTCTGCGGGCTTTGCCATCCTGTTCCTGCTGCCGCTCAAGCTCCTTGCGATACGATTCGACAGCAGTTTCGGATGCCAGCCGGACGATGGCTTCCAGCTCAGGCGTGAGCTTCAGGTCATTGGTTTCAGGCTCCATGGGAACCACCTCCTTCTAATGCAGCGAGAACTTACTGGCAGTTCTCGTACTGGTAATCCTCCTGCCGCTCATCCTCGCTGGGAGCGTCGCATTCAATGGGCGCAGAGTCCATGTCGTCATCGAACATACTGCGCTGTGCGGTGTTGACAATCGGTCTCATTTCGTAGTTGCCGGTGTCGGCATTGTAATACAGCTCATCGGTCTCATTGTGCGTAGCTCCGTGCATCTCATTGTTGATTTTGACGCTGGAGGTAATCTTGTGGAAGAACTGCGGCATATAGACCTCGCGCTCAGGAGCGTCAATTTCAGCATCGTAGTTCTGGATGGTCTCGCTGCGGAAACCAACGTCCAGCTTCATGGTGATGCTCCCCTCTTTGGCTCCGCAGCCGACCATAGTTCCGAGAAGTTTCTGAAGTACGGTATTCAGACTTTCTTTGGCATTGGAAAACGTGTCGCAGTCAAAGTTCAGCTCGCGGATATAGGCTTTATCCATAATTCACTCTACCTTTCCATACTTGATGTGGTTGTCTTTCATATACTGCCGCAGGGCAATGAGCTGTTCTTTCGTGCCGATAGCGCGGAAGCACATAGCGTACAGCTTTTCGGGGGATTCTGCGGGTGCAGGGGCAGGGGCGGGAGCGGGAGT
>OIYS01001347.1_pt1 | contig 12714 bp, 10 predicted proteins | sample 1588271 | NCBI WGS metagenome assembly OIYS01 (sample SAMN03283286) | human gut metagenome | biome: human-associated habitat; material: feces | host: Homo sapiens | place: Peru | collected 2012
AGCCCTAGCTCAAGAATGTGCCGATTGGATACACAGAAAAGCTAAGTTCAAGATAAACCAAACTAAAAAGAATATACCAGGCTTTATACTTATCGAATCTAATGACAATAAGGGCAACCTTTCTCAAATTTTGTACCAACCTTTTAATGAGTTTACTACTGTGGATTTAGGTTGCGAAAGTGGCAATAGTTTGTATGCTTTGACAAGTGTATTTACTGAGCAAACTGTTCAAACTAGGCGCCCTATAGACATTTTTAATAAAATTTGGCTCGACAAAAAAGCAACCAAAGATATTACCGCTCAAATGATTGCTCAATTTAGTTGCGCCTACAAAGAAAATTCGCCTGAATTTATTTATTTTATTACGCTTTACCATATCTTTAGCGAATTTTTGCAAGATCTTTCCGAAGACGATTTGCCCAACGAAGCTACAGGTTTCAAAAGTAGCATAATTTGGAACAAGCTCTACAATTACCAAAAAGACGCAGTTTTAGCTATTATTAACAAAATTGAAAAGTACAATGGCTGCATTTTGGCTGACAGCGTAGGTTTAGGCAAAACTTTTACCGCTTTAGCTGTGATTAAATATTACGAAAGCCGCAATAAGTCCGTGCTTGTGCTTTGCCCTAAAAAGCTGGCCGCTAACTGGAATACCTATAAAGATAATTATGTAAATAATCCCATTTCCGGCGATCGTCTCAATTATGATGTATTGTTCCATACTGATTTATCCAGGACGTCTGGTGTGTCAAACGGCATTGATTTATCTCGTTTCAATTGGAGCAATTACGACTTAATAGTTATTGACGAATCACACAATTTCCGCAACGGTATAGGCACTCGCCAGGGCGAAAATCGCTACCAAAAACTTATAAATAAAGTGCTGCGCAGTGGCGTTAAAACTAAAGTCCTTATGCTTTCGGCAACTCCAGTTAATAACAACTTTAGCGATTTAGAAAACCAGCTGGCTTTAGTTTATGATGGCGGCGACTCTTCTAAATTAGATGAAAAGCTCAATACCTCTAAAAGCATCAACAATATTTTTACCCAAGCTCGCAGTGCTTTTAAAGAGTGGAGCAGATTGTCTATTGAAAAGCGCACTACCGATACTTTATTAAAGAAGCTTGACTTTGATTTTTTCGAACTTTTAGACAGTTTAACTATCGCACGTTCACGAAAGCATATCGTTAAATATTACAATACAACAGAAATAGGCGTTTTCTCCCATAAAAATAGGCCCATTTCTTTGCGTCCGCCTCTTACCAACATAAGTAACTTAAATTCAGCAGCTACTTATAGCAAAATTTATGGGCAGCTTATGACTCTTAGTTTAGAAATTTACACGCCTTTTAAGTATATTTTGAAAACTAAAAAAGACGAGTATATTAGGAAGCTGGCTCGCAAGCAAAGCAGTAAATTATCTGATGATAAAAAGCTAAAATTCTTTGAAGGGCGCGATAATGGCGTCATTCGTTTAATGGCTACTAACCTTCTGAAGCGTTTGGAAAGTTCTATCCATTCTTTCAAAATTACTTTAGAAAAAATGATCTTTTTAATTGATAATACAATTAAAAAGATTGATGATTATGAAAATGAAAGTTTAATTCACCAAACTGCTAGTAAGGAAATTGACACTTTTGAGCTTTCCGAGAGCGAATATTTGGATCTTAGCGACGAAGAAACAGAGTTTTTCACCGAAAGTAAAAGGGTAAAAATTGCTATTGCTGATATGGATTATGTAACTTGGCGTGCTAGTTTGCGAAAAGACGTAGCTATTTTAAAAGATGTAGCTAAAGCGGTACAAAATATTACTCCAAAACATGATGCCAAATTGCAAGAATTATTGCGCATAATTTCTGAAAAAATTGAGCATCCTATCAACGTCGGCAATAAAAAGATCATTATTTTTTCAGCTTTTTCTGATACAGCTAGTTATCTTTACGATTATGTCAGTCAATATGTAAAAGCTAAATATGACTTAAACTCTGCACTTGTTACTGGCGATAAGGAAAAAACAAATTTAAAAGTTGAATGTAGTAAAGCTCTTCGCTTAAACGATATTTTGACCTATTTTTCGCCTATTTCTAAAGATCGAGACAAGATCTTTCCTGGCAGCCGAGATGATATTGATATTTTAATTGCTACCGATTGTATTTCTGAAGGTCAAAACTTACAAGATTGCGACTATTTAGTCAATTATGATATTCACTGGAACCCTGTGCGCATTATTCAGCGCTTTGGACGTATAGATCGTATTGGCAGCCATAATAAGTGTATCCAGCTAGTCAATTTTTGGCCCGACGTAAACTTAGACGATTATATCAGTTTAGAAGATCGCGTCAGAGATCGTATGAAAATTAGCATTCTTACCGGCACTGGTGACGATAATCCCATTAGCGAAGAAAAAGGCGACTTAGAGTATCGCAAGCGGCAGTTACAGCGTTTGCAAAATGAAGTTATCGATATTGACGAAGACTCTGAAGGCGGAATTTCCATTATGAACTTAGGCTTAAATGAATTTCGTCTCGACTTACTCGATTATATAAAAAGGCATGGCCATTTAGATAAAAAACCCTTTGGTCTTTACGCTGTAGTGCCAACTAACCAAGATTTGCCCGAAGGCGCCATATTTATTCTGAAAAATATCAATCCCAATATGAACATCAATGGCAAAAACCGCATCCATCCTTTTTATATGATCTATGTAGGTAAAGATGGCCGTATTCTTTGCAATTATCTCAACCCTAAGAAGTTGCTGGACGACGTGCGTTTACTCTGTCGCGGCGAAGCTGAACCTATAAAGATACTGTGCGGTAAATTTAATGCCGAAACAGATAACGGCAAAAATATGAAAGCTATGTCTAAATTGCTCAATAAAGCTATAAAATCTATTATCGATACAAAAAAAGATGAAGATGTAGATAGCTTATTTAGGCCCGGCGGTACTTCAGCTTTAGAAGGTGATATTTATGGTTTGGAAGACTTCGAGTTAGTTTGCTTCTTTGCTGTCAGGGAACTGTAAAAAATGGCAGAGGAGATTGGCAATATGTGGAATTTTCCACCAGAAACAAAATTGGCTGCAGCAAATGCTAATGTATTTAAAGGAATACGCGAGCGGTTTAATGACAGTTTGTCTACTGGGCAAAGGAGCTTGACAAGAGCTTTTAAGCGTCAAATAAAAGATATACTTTGGCTAAATAAATTGGCAGCCAATACTTTACATTTAAAAGAAGAACAACCAGCTAGAGAAATACAAGTCTTTGCTCTTGAGTTGATTGAATCAGAGTTACATAGAGAGATTCTCCAACAACTAGACAAAATTGTGCCATACTATATTTTATTTATCTTGCGCTATCAAAATAGGCGTCAAGCGGTTATAGCTTATAAAGAATTTGATAAAGAAGGCAGTGTTTCCAAGGTTGGCCCTTACTTTGGGACAGGCTGGCTAGCCGAAACAGAGCTTCCGTTAGAATTTAAGGCAGCTTCTTCCATAGAAGAACTGTATACTAATATTGTACGCCAAGTAGCCGGGCCGACTTTAAGTTATTTCGATACTTCACGCTCTTTAAAAGAAAATATTAAGGTCCAAACTCAGCTTGAGCACCTCCAAGCCCAAATAGATAAGTTAAATCAGAAAATACGCAGAGAAAAACAACCCAAAGAAAAACACAGACTGTTCGCTTGCAAAAAAGAATTTGAGGAGCAAAAGCGCCATTTCATTATCAACTTATAAAAATGGTATATAATATATCCCAAAATAGTACTATAAATACATAAATATATTTTATAACTTCCTATTTTTTAAGGTTTTATGTATTAAAAATGATAAATTGGTCTCTAATACTATTGACTAATAAATTTGCTTTTGCTATATTCTGGGTAACAAAACTGCATATATAACCTCATCCTATTAAAATCTTATAACAATCAGTGCTGCGTAAATTATGCGGCACGTAAATGGCCTCTGAATAGTCGAGAACAGAGGCTTATTTATTTCCTGGCTATTTTTATGTATAATTTTGTAGAAGATTTGACTTTTGTACCATAAATAGTGTTGTTTTTTTATGGAGAGGGGAATTTATATGAAAAAGCGTTTATCGAAAAAGGTTGCCCTAAGGCGAGAAAAAGAAATATGGAACCTAATTTATAAATTTACTCTCCAAGAAATGGAATGCTGTTACGAGCGTGAGTTCTCTAGGCTAAAAAATGTTAATGTAAATCAGTTAATTAGTGAGTTACTCCACACTAAAAAAGAGCATGATAATTCCTTAGTTAAGGAAATTTGGAACTTGCGTTCTCCTTCTCTAAAACACTTTAAACCGTCTGATATTACTAGCTTTGACAGATTTTATTACTACGCATGTGGAGGTCCAGGGGAGCGTTATAAATGGAATCCATTTTTGTATTTTTTGGAGCGCAAAGTAGATTTTTATAGCGATCACAATTTACAATTACTTAAAGATGCAAATAAAAGAAAACCTTATTTGCACTATAAAGGAATTAAGTATGAAAAAGTTTATGTCATATTTTGCAAGTATCTATATGATGATCATACATTGCAAGCAGACAAAATAGAGTATCGCAATATTTTAAGTTCAGATGAGCGATTGGCAATTTTTGATACCGGCAGCTTAACGAGATATGAAGAATATTTAGACGATCGTAGGTTTTTGAGTTTATATAAAAGTGTCGCTCGTACTATGTCAGAAGATAAAGAAGTTAGTTCTCAAAGTTTAGAAGCAGCGTCTTCGCTAGCAGAGCACTATAAATCTAAGGCTAAAGAAAGTTCTAAGTGGGCGGATACTGTTTTTGGTAACGAGTTTATACATGCTGATCGTTTGATTTTAGATTATTGTCCTAGCGGATGTGAAAGATATACTGGCTTTCATCGTACTTATTTATGCTATGCCGAGCTTTTGAAGAAATTTTCCAACTGGTTAGAGTGTGCCAGGTTAATAAAAAAATATTACGGCAGTTCGCATGGCTATAGTAGTAAAATGTACGAATATATTATTTTCCATTTAAGATTAGGCATGCTCTATTATCAATGGAAAATGGATTATTTTGGTCGTTTTCTTTACGATCTTTATACTTGTATGTGCATAAAAATTAAATGGTTCTCCTATAACAGCGAAGATGTTTCTTCTAGTGCTATTGATGAGGCCATAAACTTCAACTATTGGTTGTGGGAACAAGGTATAGAAAAAGTTAATGAGGGAGAACTAACTATTGGCGAATTTTATATTTGGTATACTAGCAAGTTGCTGGTACCTCGCAAACAGAGTAAAGATAACTTGGAATCGCTATTAAAGTTAAAATACAAACATTTGAAAAATGATGATTCAGGCAATGACTTTATCGATTATGCATACTATAAAGTAGATCTTATAGGTACGTTTCTAAAAATTATAAGCGACCATAAAAAGCTGTTCACTAAAAATATAGGAGACGTTAGAACTATGTCACTCTCCAAGTGACCCAAGGTTACTACCCAAGTGACCCAAGGTTACTACCCAAGTTACCCAAGCTACTACCCAAGTTACTACCCAAGCTTAATCTATTATTAAACACAACTTGAAGAAAAAGAGAGACACATGATATACACTAACGCTTATGATTCTATAATTGGCAGCTTATTGCTGGCGGCTGACGATATAGGTTTAGTCGGTTTATGGCTCAATAGCGATCGCTTTTATGCCAATTTGTTGGCCAACTGTGAGTCTGTTGTCAAAGAAACGCCTATTTTAGAGGCTGTCAAGCGTTGGTTAAACGCGTATTTTAGCGGACATGAACCAAAAGTTGAGGTGCCGCTTCATCTTATCGGCACGCCATTTCGCCAAGAAGTTTGGCAATTACTTTTACAAATACCTTACGGCCAAGTAGTTACTTACGGCGAGTTAGCTAAAAAAATGGCTAAACAAAGGGGAGTTAAACATATGTCGGCTCAAGCAATCGGCGGTGCTGTGGGCCATAATGAAATTTCTATTATTATTCCCTGCCATAGAGTTATAGGAGCTAACGGCAATTTAACCGGTTATGGCAGCGGAATTGATAAAAAAATTCAATTGCTTGAGCTAGAAGGTGTAGATACAAAAAAATTGCTTTGGCCGAAATAAAAGCTTAAGTATAACGATAAATTAGCGGTGTCTTGAATAATATTGTCTTCTTTTCATATAGTTTTATACATAAAGAAACGTTGTAGCAACTCTGAAGTGTAGAGCGTTTATATATTTGGCGATCATTAAAAGCAATATTTTTTGTAGGTATTTTATCGTTAAGCTCAAAAGGCGAGTGGCGTATTTATCGTTTCGTAGTAGAAAAGAAGAGAGTAAGAATATAAAAATGGATTTAACTGAACAAGCTTTTGCCAAATACCATGATCGCTTAAATTGTTTTATCGTCGAACCTTTGTTGCAAGGCGCAAGCGGCATGAGAATGTATGATGTTTCCTTTTTGAAGCGTGTACGTGAGCTTTGCGATCAATATGGTATACCTCTTATTTTTGACGAAGTAGCTACAGGTTTTGGACGTACCGGAAATCGTTTTGTAGCGGATTTAGTTTTGCCAGATATCCTTATTTTAGGCAAAGCTTTGACCGGCGGATATATAGGTCACGCTGTAACAGTAGCCAATCACAAGGTATATGACGGTTTTTACGATGATAATCCTTCTCATGCTCTAATGCATGGCCCTACATTTATGGGTAATGCCTTGGCTTGCAGCGTGATATTAAAGTCTATCGAGCTATTCGAAAAATATGACTATATGTCTAAAATACGCAGAATTGAAGAAATAACTCGCCGTGAAATGGACGATTTTTCTGATTCGCGTATTAAGGAAGTTCGCATAATGGGCGGATGTATATGCATCGAAGTATACGATCCAGCTACTATTAAAGAATATCAGCAATTTGCCTATGACCGTGGTGTTTTTAGTCGGCCATTCTTAAATTATCTATACGCCATGGTACCTTATGTAATTGAAGAAGACGATCTAGTTAAAGTTTTACAAACTATAAAAGAATGGTTTTCTAAATAAAATCTCTGATTAGATACTGATCATTAGTAGTATCTGATCGGTATCTAATCAGGTTAAGTAACACAGGTGAAATAATCATATGCATGTTGGAATGTATATATGATATATATGTTGTGTGGTCGTAATATATAATTTTTGCTTTATGATCGCCAAAGAATAGTTTGGCGATCATAATTAAGATTGAATTTTTATTTATCAAGAGATTCAGGATAGAAAGAAAATGAATTTTAAGTATGTACTGAGATTATGTTTTGTCTCATGTTTAGTTTTTTACTTACCGTCGTGATATAAACTCTGTGAGCTTATAGTTCATATCTCCATTTTCTTTTATTAGGAGGTAAATTTTATGATCATGGAATCTCTAGCGCAGCGTCGCAGTTATTATACTATCAATAAAAACTTGCCAATTACTAAAGTGCAGCTCGTAGAAACTATAGAGCATATTACCGAACTGGTTCCTGATGCTTTCAATATGAAAAGTGCTCGAGTAGTTATTGTTTTAGGAACTAAGCATGATCAACTTTGGGACGTCATTTATGATGCTTTTGATGGCAAGGTCTCTAAAGCTAAAATTGACAGTTTTAAAGCCGGCGCTGGGACTATACTCTATTTCTATGATGAAAGTGTCGTAGCTGAACTTCAAGCCAAATTTCCTCTTTATGCTGCCAACTTCCCTATTTGGGCCAATCAAGCTAATGGTATGCTACAAATCTGTCTCTGGAGTGCCTTGCGTGAACTTGGCCTAGGTGCTTCCTTGCAACATTATAATCCCATTATCGACGCTGCCGTACATCAGTTATTCGATTTGCCAGAAAATTATCTACTTCTAGCCCAAATGCCCTTTGGTGGCATTGTAGAAGAGCCGTCGACTAAAGAAAAAGAAAATATCAAGCAGCGAGTGGCTGTTTTTAGTTAAGATAAAAACTGTGAAACCAAACTAAATAACTAATTTTTACACTTTTTAGTGTGTGAAATATACCGAAAGAGCAAGATTTAGTTGTCAAACAGCATTTCCTCTGCTCTTTCTTCGTATTTTTTAACATATCGAAAAGAAATTATATCCGCAAAGCGAATGGCCGCCGCATAAAAAATTACATCTATAGACAGTGTATCTACAATATTTGTAAAAAAATAAGGAAAGCGAGAAAAATATAATGGTCAAAGGCGTTATTTTCGATTTTAACGGCACGCTTTTTTATGATACGCCGCAACAAGAAAAAGCTTGGCGTAAATTTGCTTGGCGAAACTTTAAACGCAATATCAGCGATCAAGAGTTTAAAGAGCTCGTTCACGGGCGCAATACCGATTTTACTTTGGAATACTTAGCCGGCCGCAATTTAAGTAAGGCTGAAGTTGACGCCTACGTAAAAGCTAAAGAAACTGTCTATATCGATATTTGCGAAAAAGATCCACAAAATACTCACTTAAATAACGGCGCCGAACGCCTTTTAGATGAGCTAAAAGAGCGCAGTCTTCCTTTAGCTATAGCTACTGCTGCCCCTAAAATTAACATAGATTACTACATTAAAAAATTTAATTTGGAGCGTTGGTTTCCTCTCGATAAAATTATTTATAATGACGGCACTATTAAAGGTAAGCCGGCACCAGATTTTTATCTTAAAGCTGCTCAAGCTTTGCAATTAGATAGTAAAGATTGTCTTGTTTTTGAAGATGCTATTTCCGGTATTCAGGCTGCTTACAATGCCAATATAGGCAAAATTGTCGCTATTACTACCACTGATATGGTAGAAAAATTTAGGCATATGAATGAGCTGTGTGCTGTAATAGATAGAGATAGCTTTGACAATTTTGATCGTTCAATTCTTGGTTAAGGAAACAGAGAAAACATGCGCAGAAAAGATCGAGAAGTAACTGACAAAAACGAAATTACCAATATTATCCGCTCTTGCTCTTGCTGTCATTTAGGCTTTTACGACAAAGAAGCAGACGAAGTTTACATTGTGCCACTCAGCTTCGGTTACGAAGAAACAGCCACGATGGGCTTCTAAGGAGCTAACGCTCCTATTTAAGAAGTTTGATATTTAAGTTTCCACCTATTGCTAGGCAACCCTTATTCTTACGGGCGTGTCCACTTCGCCCCTACCGTATAGGATATTCATATCCACAACGCTACTTTTACGCATAATATTCAATGCACCATTTACATCAGCATTAAATGTCTTTCCGTTTGCCATTTTGTAAAGCCCACGATGTATTCTGTTACCGCTAAACTGATATTCTTCTGGATTATCGCTATTATAGACCGGTATCGTATCCATATCCCAAAAACTTGCTTTTGATGTATAGGACTCTTCTTGCTTTACAAATGTGATACCATTGAGTTCACAAAGATATTCAAGTTTGGCACGTAATTTACCATAAGGAATATTTACAAAGTTTTGATTATTCCGTTTACCAATATTAGAACTTTTTTGAAAAGTTTCATTGTAACCTACGATAAGAGTGCCTATATCATTGATAATACAGTAGTCAATCACTTTACGAGCAGTCTTGTTCATATAATCGTTCACTTTATTGTTACGATCGCGAGCTATCGCTTTTTGTTTATTGGTAGTCTTTTTACCAAAGCCTTGTTTATCCTTAATTGATTGCAAGTGTGCATTCTTTTTGTTGAACCATTGGTTGATAGATTTTAGTCTTCTTCCATCAATAATGAAAGAGCTTCCATCATTTGATACAGCAGTTACAAGATTGTTTATTCCAAAGTCGAGAGCTAGTGCACGGTTTTTATTAAGATTTCTTTGAATACATTCCGCTTTGTAGATATATTGAATTTCAAAGAACCTAGCATTTGCCTTAGGAATAATCCGAATTTCTTTTACTTCTTTATCAAGTAGTATTGGAGGCATGACAATCTCAACAGGTTTATGTGTTTTCTTAAAACTGTTTGAAAACGGCAGAATCAGTTTATTGCCATTTAGTCTTACAAATCCAATGATTAACGTTGTATATCCGTCTTTGGGAAGATAGTGTGGCAACTTACAATCCTGAAAAGCATATTTGCCCTGCTTAGCTAGTTTTAGCAAACTAAAGAACGATTTAAAAGAGCCGTCTACTTCCTTAAGTATTTGCTGTGCCATGTTGGAATTTAAAGCTTTATAGTTAGGACTGCTCTTTAAAAGAATATAGTTCTTTTCATACTTAAGAAATGCACCTTCTGTAAAGTAATACTGGCGGATATTATATATGGCTTCATTTGTAAGATTTTTAGCCACATGACATAGTTTTTTAATAGATTTATAGTCTTCCTTAGACAGATGTTTTATCTGTTGCTTTACAGTAAGATACATATGATTTCTCCTTTCTATAGATTTAGAATAGTACCATGTGTGTTACCGGAATATTATATTACAGCAAGGCTGCATTTCGTTCAAAGTTGACGCCATTCATCCCACGGTCTAAAGACCGTGGGTTTTCTGGCTGGGTATCTTATAAAAGTATAGTCAAGAAAATGACCGCAATCAAGGCAGCTGTTACCAAGGCAAATGCCGGCATTGCTACTGAATTAGCTGAGCTGGCCGAAACAAAATCGATGATAACTCAGCTTAAAAGTATCAACGTTGTAGAAGGCAAACAGCGTGAATCTGGCTATAGCGGAGCTTCTGAATACGAAATGGAAGCGGCTATAAGCAAAGCAGAGTTATATCGTGAGCTTGAACTATTGCAAGATAGGGCTAATATGTTGCAAGATAAAATTGATGAATTCAACGCGAAAACTTCAGTTGAAGTTGAGCTTTGAATGAAATCCTGAATGGCAGACTAGTCCGCTTTATGAAACAATGAAAAGCAAACCGGCCTTAGGGCTTCACCGATAAAGTATAGAGATAGCTGACAAAGATAAACCCACAATGTATTGCACGTTGAAAACTCAATTTTCAGTTATTAAGCTTTAGGTTAAAAACTTATCTATAAAAACTTAGTATTGGATTAGTTTGGTTATTTAGATCAAGAGAGCTTCTGCGGAGGCTCTCTTGTTTTTTTATTCTGCTTTTCTATGTAATTGCTTATTAAAGTAGATCCTTAAAGCAAGAGTTTGAGGGGTAAATATAAAATATAGTACGGCTGTATCAAGCAATGGCTTTAATGTTGATAATTAGGCAATTAGCTTATTTAATGGCAAGTTAAAGTCTGTCTTTAAGCAGTAAAAATAGGGGAAAATAATACCCTCAAAGTAACCAATAGATGCTTTGGTAGGCCTATTATAAAGAACTTCTCTAATTTGCTTTTGCAATTCTCCCACAAATTCGGCGTAGCTTTCGCTGGCAATAACTGTCAGCACATTAACGTTATGTACGTTGTCTTTTAAGATGTCGGCGTCCATGCGAGTTCCTTGCTTATTGACACAAAGACGCAAACCGCGGCCAACTTCTTGGCGTTTTTGCACAGTACTATCACTGCGTTTTAAAGTGCAAATTTGGAAAATGTTGGGATTATCCCAACCTTCACGCAAAGCTGAATGTGAGAAAATAAAGCGTGTTGGTTCATCAAAAGAAAGCAAACGCTCTTTATTTTTTAAGATCAGATCATAGGCGGAGATATCATCAGAAATATCAGTGCCTCGTTTTACAGAACTGTTTATACTGCGGCCTTTTTTATCTATACTGAAATAACCGCGATGTACTTTGTGAATTTCACTTTGTCTTAAATAGTGCAAATATTTTTTATACTTTTTGCCTAAAGAATTGCACAATTCATCAATAATTTTAGCGTATTCTTCTTCAAATATTTGGCCATATTCTCCTAAAAGCTCTTGGCCGTTTTCGTCATACTGGCGATATTTAGCCACCTCGTCGATAAAGAAAAGTGAAAGCGTTTTGATACCTTTAGCAAAAAACTTTTTCTCTTTTTCAATATGGGAAAGAATAGTTTCTCTAATTTGTACTCGACGTAAAGTCTTTTCGGAAGCGTCGCCGACTACTTCGCCTTTGCACAACTTTTCACCATTAGTAAAAGTCACTGTACCAACATAAGGATCAATATCAATAATGGCTAATTCTCTGTATTGTTCCATATTGTTAGATTCATAGTAGAGATTGTCGCCGACTTCTAGAGTGTGTACTTCGCGCTTAATACCGCTTTTGTGAGCTACTTCAAGTTCTAGCTTAACTTTGGGAGCAAGCTTAGCGGAAAGGACGATACTTTGCAAATATAAATACTTATCGGTACCGCGCAAGTTTTTAACTTCGAAGCCTTTAACTTCTATTTTTTTGACTAGCTTTTTATTATAAGCGTCCAGAGCGTCAAGGACGTAAATAAGATTGTGGCGCTCGGCGTGAGTAGCTGAGTAGTTTATGATAAAAAGCGGATTGAAGTTGCGCAGAGCCTTTTGAGTTTTGGAATCTTTTTTGCCCATTTTCTGAGGTTCATCCAAAATAAGGATAGGACGGTTGGCCGCAATAACATCGATAGGACGGCGAGATCCGAAAGAGTCGCGCTTGCTATAAATAATACGGGCTATGTTATTACCGCCACGTTCAGCTAAGCCTTTTTCTTCATTCATGGAAGTATTGAAAGCTTGAGTATTGATAATAATAACGTTAATAGCTGAACTGCTGGAAAAAGAGTCCAAGGCGGTCAGATTGTCGCTATCATAGACAAAGAAACGAGCCTTTTGGCCGTAATATTCGTGGAAGTGATCGGCGGTAATTTCAAACG
>OIYS01001348.1_pt1 | contig 12709 bp, 18 predicted proteins | sample 1588271 | NCBI WGS metagenome assembly OIYS01 (sample SAMN03283286) | human gut metagenome | biome: human-associated habitat; material: feces | host: Homo sapiens | place: Peru | collected 2012
GCATAAAGTTAAATCAGATGGAATTAGGTCTATATTTTCATATTTAGAATTAGGCGACTTAATAATAAGTTCATCTGCAGATAAATTGTTATTTACTACATCAAGTAAAGTTTTATCTTCGTGAGAGGTTTTATATATAAATTGAGTTAGATTTGCTTGTAAATCAGCATCAATTAATAATATTTTTAAATTTGGATTACTACTTGCTAATTGATAAGCAGTAAGCAGAGTTGTTGTTGTTTTACCAATTCCACCTTTTATATTAAAAAAAGAAATTACTTTAGTTGTTTTCATAGTGTGTACCCCTTTCTTATATTAATTTTTATTATATAATAACAAATAAATAACATCAATTAATATTAATAAGTTATAAATATGTTACATAAATATAACTTATTAATATTAAAAAAGTAGAATATATATAACTATTAATTATTAATTAGATGTTAAAACTTAAATAATAAAAAAAGTAGAAACTAACGCTATGAGGATACACATATATGGTTCTAACTTGAAAACTAAGGTATCATTTTAAATAATTTTTTACTTAAATTAAATGAGTTTTAGCAATCTATTGGTACTTGTATCTCTGAAATAAACTCATCTTCATTACCAGTTTCATGTATATTTATCCTACAAATTTTTATAATATCTCCTGCTATCTTATAATTATTTTTTTTTATAAAATCCATAATGTTATTTATATATATTGGTTCTTTATCATAACTTCCTTTATATGTATAAGTTATATAGTTATTTTTATTTAACTGCATATCATAAGGTTTATCATTTTTAACTATGTAAAAGGCATCTTTATATGAAATTTCATTACTCTCTAATATTTTTTCAGTATTATAAGTAACTCCTATTTTATTATTACCCAATATATAAAATAAACTTCTATACTCTTGTTGCAGCTTTTTAATAATACAGCTTACCTCGTTTATATCATCAATATCTAACTTTAGAAGTCCTCTTTCTTTTATAGGGACAACTTGTATTTTATTAAACTCTAAATTATTATCTATTTTTTTGATGGTATTTAATCTTTCTTTTATATTATCCTTATTTTGGGTTAATTTTTCTATTTCATTATTTATTATTTTCATTTCTTCTTTTAATATTTTCTTGGTGGTTTCTAAATTTCTATCCACTAAATATTCTTTAATTCTTTTCATTGGGATATTTAATTCCCTAAGCTCTTTTATAAGATTAAGTTCCCATGCATTGCTTATATCGTAAAGCCTATACCCATTACTATCTCTAACTGCTTTTGAACAACTCTATCACAAATAAGGAATATCTTAGCTGTTTTTTTATGTTATTTTCATAACAGTATAGTCCTATATATAATTATAGGGTATAAAGGTTCGTGTCTATAGACTAAGTAGTTCGTATAATTCATATATATAGCTATTAATCCTGTATGAACCTTAAAGTTCTTAAAACCTTAGTCTTTATAACTTAACTTTTAAGCTGTATCTTTAGAAAATATTATTAAGCTTATATTAACAAATTATTTATTTTATGTATAATAATAGTTAATATAACTTCTGGGGGTATTTTATGAATTTATTATTTAATTTAACAAAGATAATATCAACTTCTATATATATTGTTTTATTACTATTTTACAGTATTTTTCACACTATTCTTCTTTGTTTAAAAGGAACTGATTTTAACCCTACCCATTGTAATATTCTAATTGATATATTATTAATATTAATACCATCTATTCTACTATTTATAATTATAGTTTTTTCAATATTAATAAATGAATCATATATTAAATATTCATTGTATCTATTAATTACATCTATAGCATTATCAGTTGCAGTAATATCACTTGTTTTCCTTAAATATATGGGGTATGCCAATATATTTACTATTTTCTTACCCCGATATTTAAAAGTATTGTTATTAATAGTATCATTATCGTCTATTTTATTGTTATTTAATTTTTTAATAATAAAGATAAAAAATTAAAATTAATACTTAAGCCCTATAAACGTATTATTTTAGGCAAAAATACATCTCATGTTAAAGTCTGGAAAGATCATTTTAACATGGGATTAAATATATGAAACTTCTGGGGAATAAGAGATTTTACTGATATATAGTTATATCTTGTCCACTTTGATGTATATAGTGCATTCTCTTATAATATAACTTCTTATTAAACAAATCCTATACTCATTGTGATACTTAGTTTTAACACTATTTATGATATGATTATATAGTTATTTTTCTAATGGTATCAATATTGTTAACTTCTAATACTATTTTACTGTTTAATAAATACTCTTCCTTTATCTAGAGTATATATTTTATCTGCCAAAATATCTATATCTTCTTTATTATGACTAGTTATTAATATAGTTTTTCCTTTTTCTTTAAAATTTAATATTAAATCTCTTATTTTTTCAACACTTTCATTATCCAATGCATTCATTGGTTCATCCAAAATTAATATATCTGGATTCTCCATTATTGCTTGAGCAATACCTAATTTTTGCTTCATCCCTAAAGAATATTTTTTTACTGCTTTATTATTATTAGGGTCTAATCCAACTGATAATAAAGCATCATTAATTTCATTATTTCCTATTTTACCTTGTATATCTGCTAAAATTTTTAAGTTTTTATATGCACTATATCCTGGAATAAATCCCGGCTCATCTATAAATATACCTATACTTTCTGGAAAACTTATATCTTGTCCTATTATTTTATTATCTATACTAATATATCCATCCGTTGGTTTTATCAATCCACAAATAGCTTTAAATAACATACTTTTTCCTGATCCATTATATCCAACAAAACCATAAGTCTTTCCTGAATTTAATTCTATATTTATATTATCTAATATAGTTTCATTTTTAATTTTTTTTGATAAATTTTTAATAATTATATTTGACATATTTGCCTCCTAATTAAAATCTTTTTTTTGTATAATCTTAATTAAAATTATATTTAATATTAAGATTAAAATTATAAAGAAGAATATACTCCAAATTGGGCTTATAAATCCTGCATAATCCAAAACTAAGGAACTTCTTGCCATCATAGCATTTTCACTAATTAATATATATAAAATATTCTTAGGCAATAAATCACCAAACAACGGCTCTATCAAAATTATACATATAACAAGGTAAATATACATGTAATCTTTAAATTTCAAAGATAAATTTATTATGATTAAAGATAATACTATTAAAATCAACACCATAAATATAAAACACATAATAATTGTCATATTAAAATCATTTGATTTTATATATTGAAAACTGAAAATATAAGTCAAAAGCAAAACAAAAAAATATAAACTAACGTATATTATCGAAAATATTGATATTGATATAAGCTTACTAAAAATCCATATTTTTTTTGATTTAATTCTTAATAAAGTACATAGATATCTTCCATTCCACTCATTATACATAAATAAAACTATATAATAAATAAATAAATTTATTGGTAAAAACCATTTTAAGAAATCAAAAAAGTTAAAACTATTTATACCAATTCCCGCCATATTTAATAAAATAAATTCCTTTAAATTTGGATTATAATTATCATTTTTTAAATTTAGTACAGTAAAAATAGATATACTATTAAAAATTATAAAATTTATTATTGTATATTTAAGACTTAATAAATACTTAAAATCTTTTTTTACCAAATTTATTAATATTTTCATAAATATTACCTATTTAAAATCAATTGATTCTATTTTTATTATTAGAAAATATATCACAATAGATGATAATATTATCACTAAAAAAAATGATAATATAAATCCATAACTTGATATACTCATAGCTTGATGTAATAACATATTTGTGTTTAAAAAAGCAAATTCATACATCTTCTTATTTCCAATTAATCTTATACCTAGTAATGAAGTTATCCATATTGTTATAGATGGAATCCACGCGAACTTAGGCTTAATATATATTATCCCTAATATTGAAATAATAGAGATAAAAGTAAAAGAAATACTTAAAAGAATAATTGCTAATAATATTGGTACTATAGGGTTACTAAATGTATTTACTATATTATCTGAAAAAAAATATATAGAAATTGAACTCCATTTAGGATAAAAATCTAAACCAACTGATCCAATTAAAGATATAAATACAATAATTAAAATAAAACTTAAACTTAAAATCTTAACTGTTATAATTTTACTAATTATAAAGTTTTTTCTACTTACGTGTCTTATTATATATTCGCTTGATAGATTAGATTTTATGTTCTTAAACAATACATATAAAAATAATGGGAAAAATAAATATATAACATAATACTGATTTTGAATTATATTATATAAAACATCCCACCAATTAAATGTCAATTGATTACTTGTAGCTAAGTTATATGTTTCAATTTTAGCTATTAGATTTAATATAAAAAATAAACCTATAAAAAATATCCATTTATAAGACTTAAATTCCTCCTTTAAATTTCTAATAACTAAATTTTTTATTATTAATCTATTTTTAAACATATATTGATTCCTCATATTTTTTATAGTAAATACTAATTCCAAGTATAAATATTACTAATACTATTGGTTGTGATATCATACTTAATATAGACGTACCCGTCATCAAATATGGTGAAAATGATGCTGGTGGAGTATATCTTGTTAATCCAATTATAGCCAATAAAAAATTACTTATAATTGCATATAAAAATGGTCCTACACTAATGATTAAAATATTATTAGAAATAAGAGATATTGTATAACAAACTGTAGACCAAACAACTCCTTGAAAAAACATCCAAAGCGAATAGAACGCAATATAAAATATTGGATTTATATTCAATAATATTGAAGCTGGATCATCAAATGTAGCCATAACTTCTGGAAATTTTGATGGATTTTGAAAACAATAAATGCATATACCTGAAAAAATCAAAGCTGGAACTAATAGTATTATTCCACTACAAATCGAATTAACTATTCCTTTTGAAATTAAATATTTTTTTTTATCAGTTCTAATAGTGATATATTTTAAATAATTATTTTTCTTTTCAATAGCTAACATTGTAGAATAAGGTATTGCTACTAATGCTGGAAATAATAAAGTTATATATGCTTTTCCTACCCCTATAGAGCTTAACCATGCACTTACATAATCATATTCAGTTTTCCATTCTAATCTAGGATATATTGCTAATAACATTAATATTAAAGTTAAGCCTAATGCTATATAGAAATTTTTAGATTTAAAGACTCTTTTAAATTCAAGTTTAATTAAATTAATCATATAATTACTCCCCTTAAAATTTTAAAAATAAGCTATTTTTTGTGAATAGCTTATTTTTAAAATTTTTTAATTTTTTGTATCAGGACTCCAACTACCGCTAACTTATACATTTACTAGAGTAGTTAAATCATTACTAAAATGTAATCTAGTACTTAATCCACTACCAATTTTATTAGGTATAGAAACTCTAGATCCACTAGTTAACCTACCCCATAAACTTGATTGAGATCCATTAGGTCTTTGAATTCTAACATCCATCTTATAACCACCACTATAAAAATATTATAGCATTATTTTACCATATATTGATTAAACTGTTTGTTGTTAAAGTACGAAATATGAGAAAGTATTAATAATAAACAATATTAAATGTAAATAAATAGAACAAACAGAAAACAGAGAGAAAAAATATACGCTAATATAAAGGTAATATTTTTGCCCTCCTATTTCATGTACCCACATCTTTATTATTTAATTAATTCTATATAAAAATTTATATTCCTTTTTCCCTTTATTACTTATTTTATAAAAAAAGCGTGGGTACATTTTTCTTATACCCACAACATTAAATATTGTAAAAAAACTAATTAATTTTTTCATTTCATTTTATTAACACCTATTTACTTAGTGAACATTGTTTTTCTATAATAAAAAAATATATAAAACTGATAAATTTATAATTATAATATCTAAAAACTTAGAAAAATAATGCCCATTCATGAATTTATTCATATTATTTCTAATATCTGTTATGAATTATATTCCCAAAATAATACATAATCAGATATATTTTACAAAATAACTATTTAATTATTTAAGTTATAAACAATTGGGCCATAAATATATTTAATGATTTTCTAATATAATATTAATTGATTGCAGGGGTTAAAAATAAGATTTTAAATAAGGTGATTGGTAGAGTATATATTATGGAGAGCATGGTGGCTTCTTATCTGCTCAATATATCAATGAATTAAAATAAAAAATATTATATTAATCTTCCTCATAAACAATAAAATCCTTAATTTTTTTGTGGTATTTATAAGCTTTATATATAAATATCATTGAAAGTATAAGATTAGATACTCTTTTAACTTCTAATGTTGCTAAATTAATTTCAAATCCTAATAAAAGTATTACTCCTATTATTAAAAATAGATCTCTTTTTAATTTTAATTTCATTTAAACCACATCCTCAGATTTCGATAAAGATGGAGCCTTAACGCAAGGCGATCATACTAACAAACAAAAGCATTTAAGACAAACATCCACACCACAAGCTAAAGGTGTAGGCGTATCCGAATCTGTATTCATATTAATATTAATATTTGATTCGTTATACCACTCCATATTCCCCTCCTTTTTACAATTTATATAATTATAATATATTATTGCTCTTTAATTGTAAATATTGGTATAATTATATTTATAAGTTTATACAAATAAATTATTGTATTTAACTTTTTTAGTAGCAATAAGTAAAGCCATTTTCTCTCTACCAGTTTCATAAAAAGCAATAGCATCAGCAATAACAGATATTACAAACAACAGCATATAATTCAATAATAAAAATATAAGAGTAAAATGACCTCCTATTTGCTCTTATATCCCAATATCTTTTTTGGTATTTAGCCCCTAAAAAAATACTAGTTGAAACTAGTATTTTTTTTATATAGTGCATGTTTTTTATTATTTTAGTTAACTATTTGTTAATAAATTAATTTTAAGGCCAATAACATCAAAATTGTATTATAATTCAATTAAAGTTTAATTATTGTAATAAGGAGTAAGAATGAATAAGTATTTAAAGAAAATAATTATTTTAGTTATTCTTTTGTTGGGATATATATTATTTATTGGAAGCTATAAAATAGAATTCAAAAAACAAATTAATGATGGAAATATAAAAATCTCTATAAATAATTTTCTAACTGATTTTTTCAGCTTAAAAAATTCTCAATTATCAGGCAATGAACTTATTAAAGAATTTTATGAAGGGGGATATTTCCCAGTACGTGATGATTTATTATCATATGTATATTCAAATAAATTTTTTTATAATTTAGAAAATAATTATAAAAAAGAAAATATTAAATATAATATAACAATTAAAAATGTATACCAAATATCTAAAAATAAATATAAAGTGATTTTTAATGAAAATACAGAATTTAATTATATAGATAATCCTAATTTAATAAAAGAAGAAAATTCCTATAGTGCAGTATTGTTAACAGAAAATAACGATTATATAATAAATGAATTATATAATGAAGCTGAATTAAATGATTTTGCAAAAGAAAAAATGCCGATAATTTCAAAACTTATAAGTAAACATGCACTATATAAAAAATATATAAAAAAACAAAGTGTTATGTATAAAAATTTATCAAAATTCTAAGTAATATCAGATTTCAAAGAAATAAATCTTAACAAACTAGTATAAAGTTAATTGAATTATAGTTTGTTAAGGTTTTATTTTTATTTATAATCATTATACATATCATATTATATTATATATTAATCTTATATATAAGTTTGTGTATCATAACTTAACATCGATGGTACTACTACGCATTTAATAGAATAATCAAGCGAAAAAATGTTAAAATAATTATGGTTATTTTGTGGTATTGAGTAATAAAAAGAAAAATTCTTGAATATTAATTATATGACTCCACATGGATGCGAATTATTAGTTAGATGTGTAGCATAAAAGGTTTGACTTATTGTGTTCAAAATATTGATATAAAATCAAAGAAAGATAGTATATCTATAATCTAAAATGATTTATGTATGTTACTATATAAGATAAGTCATTTTAAAAATTTAATGTAAAAATATTTATGTTATTAATAACGAAAGATGTATGTAATAAATAATATTAAAATTGGTTATAATGATTAATCTTCACTGTTATCAGAATAACCTGTTTTTACGATTTACTATATCCACTAGGCGATTTTTTATTCATGGTTATGTTTATCTTTTCTTAATAAACTTTATTTATATTAATGTATTTTTATTTTATATAGTTTTATTATTGATAAAACTAATATGGTCATTATTAATAATATTGATGATGCTATAAGTATGCATAAATAATCTGGTAGATAATTAAATAAAAGTCCGAATAATATTTGTCCTATTGGAGTAATGGACATTAATACAGTACTAAATAAAGAATTTATCCTACCTAACAATTCTTTATTTGTAGTATTTTGTATTGTAGTTGTAAGAGCTATGCTCGTAACTGAAGAAATTAATACTGTTATAAACCCCACGATTATCAAACTAATATATGAAATTAGAGGAAAATCACTTGAATAAATGTTTAATATTATCCCCAAAATAGATAAGCATAGTGCAATAATAAATAAATCAAGTAGCATTATTTTTATTAATGAAGATTTATTCAATATGCTTTTACATAGAAATGGAGATAATATCATCGATATTGCTATTATAGAATTTAATAAACCAATATAAAAATCGCTTAATTTTAGACTTGTGTTACATATATAAATAAATCCTATATTAATAATTGGATCATATATAAAATTTATAATTATTCCAATTATTAAAGTAATTTTTAAAATGTTATTATTTCCCATAAATTTTAATCCAATACAAAAGTTTAAAAAAAAAGATTTAAAGTTAATTATATTTTTTGTTTCAGATTTTGAAATTGATATAAATACTTCACTTATTCCAGATAAATAAAAGCTGATGCAATCTATAAATAAAACTATTAGCAATCCATAAAAACCAAATATAATTCCTGCTAATATTGGTGAAAAGAAAATTGCAAAATTTATTAACCCAATCTATAATAACTCCTCCAAATGGTCCCAAAGCTAATGTAGGTGTAATAGAAATTGCTAAAACAGTGGAAAATAATGTAGTTGAATGTGTTATTTGTAAAATATAAAGTGATAATGAGAAATTTAACATTTCAGTTCCTATTAAGGATATGAAACCACTCATTACTAATATGCTAAAATTTTTTTTTCTTAACAAAGAATACTTCATTGTACCTCCTCGTTAGTACACTTATTTTTTGAATTATAGTTATAATAGATTAATTTAAGTTTTTCTTCTATATTTACTAATTTAGAATCATATCAGTATTTGTTTTTAGTATAATTACTATTTTATAGTTAATCAAAGTTTAAATTATTTTTTTTAAAACGATAATAAACTATCATTAATAATCTATTACAAATAACTTAATTTTATTAATATTTACTTAATGATATTAATGAAGAAAATGCTAGAAATTAAGTATATAATTAATATATGATTAAAAATACTAATTAAACTAATTTAAAGTAATAAAAATTTAAAATAAATCAATATAAAATTTAATAAAGTTTTATAAAACATATAAGAAGGGGAGTAGCTCCAGGAATAAAAAAATATTTTAAAAGTTGCATGGGTAGTTTTCTTTACATAAAATTATAAAAAGAGGATAAAAATATTTTTAAATATTGATGATCACCAATATTTATATATTAAAAATCTATATAAATTAATTAAATTATTAATGAAATCTATTAAAATATAATGAAATAAGATAATTTTAATGAGTTTACATAAAGGTTTGGACATTTTCGGACAACTCTTTAAACATAATATATTCTTGTATTTATCATAACAATAAACTTACTCAAAAATGAGTAAGTTCAAAATAGCCTTAGCTATTTTTCACAGGTTTTCACTTTAAAAACCGTTTATAATTCATAAATAGTTTTAACTAGCATTTCGATATCTTTTTCACTTATTCCATTTGATTTTAAAACATCTCTATCAAATAACTCTTTTTCTAATTTTTTAATTAATTCTTGTTGTTTCATGATTCAAAATCACCTTTTGTTTTTATTGCTTTTTTATAATCGCATCATAAAGTGATACTACTTATAATAATTTTATGCAACTAATAAAATAAAATATATTAGAAAGGTGATAATGATTTATGCTTAAAAATAGAACTAGAATAGGTAGTGCAATAGATACAGAATTATATAATAAGCTAAAAGAGTTGTCAGAAAAGACACGTATTCCAATATCTAAGTTATTAGATGAGGCTTTAGAAGATTTATTCAAAAAGCACGAGAACCAATTTTAAGAGTGTTTTGACTTACTTCAATAGGATAAATATATAATATAATAAAATTATTTCTGCAAGGCTCTAAGGAAACATATTTATATCATTTGAATGACATATAAAGTTTCAATAATAAATAGTATTTATATAAATATATTTTTATTAAAGGTAATTTGTTTTAATAATAGAATTAATTAATAAAATAAAATTATAAGGAGAATATTATGAAAAAGATTAATTTAATAAAAATATTAAATATTATAAGTTTTAGATTAACATGGATTTTACTAATTTCAGAGATAGCAGTTTCTATGTTTTTACTAAGGGTACAAACAAAATCAAAATAGCTATTCTGATTTTTTATATATATAAAATTGGTTTAATAGTAGAGTTTTGTAAAAAATTAAAACTGAACATATGATAAATGTCCAAACCTTTATATAAACTCATTAAAATTATCTTATTTCATTATATTTTAATAGATTCAACCATTATTTAATGCAGAAAGAAAATTTACTTATAAATATGTTGGAATTGACCAAAAAAGTGAACAGATTAGTGAACACTATAAAAAAGAAATATTAAAAATAATAATATATCTAAAGATATATATGTATTTAAATTTAATATTATTTATAAAAATAGTAGTTTGATATCATAACATAGTATCACTTAAACTATAGTTTGTTTAGCACTTTTATAAAATAAGTTGTTAAAATTAAACCAATCCCAGAATTAAATTTAACATCTGGAGCAAAAAGTAGAGTACAAAAGGTAGCTGAAGATAATAACTTAACTAGAAGAAAGTAATTCTTTTAATATATTAAAATAGCATATATTCTTAGTTAGGTTAATAACTTTATAAGAAAATTATAAGTCTTATTGGAGTATTTGTTACATTTATTATGATTATTTGTAGCAGATGATTTGTTTTAAAAAGGTCTTAATTTTATATTTAAGAATATTTGTTTAATTCCTATACATTTAGAAATTAACTTTAAATGTATAGCATTATTTAATAAATAATGCTATACAACTATTAGCTTTAAGCCTTATAAAAAATAAAACACTATCTTATTTCTTTTACTACTTATCATTAAAATTATTTTTATTATTAATATACTTTTCTGAAATATTTTTTTGAATTTTTGCACATATTTTACTTGCCAAAAAATTAATAATGCAATAATACCATATAATACAAAGTTTGAAACTAGTAAGAACTCGGATATTGATAATGTATACACTAAGATAACTTTAATTGCAGCTTCTAAAATAAAATCCAATCCCCAAACTAAAGTCATAAGCTTCATACCATGTCTAAAATAAGGGATATTCCATCTTTTTTCCCAATCTGTTTTATTGTTTTTATTTATATCAGACTTAGAAAATCTTTGAGCAAAATAATAGATTATATAGATAAATATGTAAGTTAAGTGAATTAAAAAAAGATACAAGTTAAACTTGTATCTTTTTATTTAATATAAAAATTTAGCCATAAATATTTCATCTTCAAATTTTCCATTTATAAGTACAGATTGTCGTTTTATACCTTCAATAGAAAATCCATATTTTTTATATAGCCTTATAGCTTTTTTATTGTTATTAAATACACTTAACTCTACTTTTTTTACTTTAAATGTATCATTACAATATTCTAAAAGTTTATCCATCAATGCACTTCCAATACCCATGGAATGAAAGGTAGGATTAACTATTATACTTATATTAGCACAATGAGATCTTTTACCCTTTAATTTATTTAAAATAGCTACCGCTATTACAGTACCATTTATTTCTACTACCTTCCATAGTTCATTCATATCTTGTATATTTTTAATTTTATTTTTTCTGGTGATTCATTATCTAAGGCTAAAATATATTCTATTACTCCTGGCATTTTTCTTATTTTACTTATATCTACAAAATCATTAATATGTGCATTTCTTATAATAAATGAATCTAACATAAATTAATCACCTTAATTCTATATTATACGTTATTTAAAATAACCATCTATTAACTATTTTAAATTAAGTTTCTTATAAATTTCGTTAATAATATTTTCTTTGTATTTCATATATTTTTCTATATTTTCCGGATAAATACTTGCACCTTTTAATTTTACTTCTCCATATTTTTTCATATCTTTTTCATGTGATCTTAAATAATTTCTAAATAAAATATGTTTCTTTAATTCTTTAGAATATTTAGGACATACATACAAATGATGTGCCATAAATATACTTTTATCATATCTAAACGCATGTCTATCTTTTATTCCTAAATCACCTTCATAATAATATCCATGCTTATT
>OIYS01001349.1_pt1 | contig 12669 bp, 12 predicted proteins | sample 1588271 | NCBI WGS metagenome assembly OIYS01 (sample SAMN03283286) | human gut metagenome | biome: human-associated habitat; material: feces | host: Homo sapiens | place: Peru | collected 2012
ATTCTGTTTCTCCTTTTGGAGTAACTTTACCTACTAATATATCTCCTGGTCTAACTTCTGCACCTATTCTTATTATTCCTCTATCGTCTAAGTCTTTTAAGCTGTCTTCTCCAATGTTTGGAATATCTCTTGTGATTTCTTCAGGTCCAAGTTTTGTATCACGACATTCACAGTCGTAGTCTTCAATGTGTATTGATGTGTAAACATCTTCTTTAACTAATCTTTCACTTAGTAACACAGCATCCTCGTAGTTATATCCTTCCCATGTTGTGAAGGCAATTAGAACGTTTTTACCAAGTGCCATTTCTCCGTTTTGTGTTGAAGGTCCATCTGCAATTACATCATTTGCATTTACAATTTCGCCTTTTCTTACTATTGGTTTTTGGTTAATACATGTTCCACCGTTTGTTCTCTTGAATTTACGTAGTTTATATGTATCTAATCCTGTTTTTGTTTTGATGATGATTTCATCACCTGTAACTCTTTGTACTACACCACCATTTTTAGCAACAACTGTTGTTCCAGAGTCTTTTGCTGCTCTATATTCAATACCTGTTCCTACTATTGGTGAATCTGTAATCATAAGAGGAACCGCTTGACGTTGCATATTGGCACCCATTAATGCACGGTTTGCGTCGTCATGTTCTAAGAAAGGTATCATAGCTGCTGCAACTGAAACTAGTTGTTTTGGTGATACATCTACTAAGTCTACTCTATCGGATTCTACCTCAATTATTTCGTCCAAATATCTAACTTTTATTTTTTTATTTATGAATTTTCCGTCTTTATCTAATGGTTCTGATGCTTGTGCTATAATATGTCCATCTTCCTCGTCTGCTGTCATATATATAACTTCATCTGTTACTTGATGTGTTTCTGGATTTACTTTTCTATATGGTGTTTCAACAAATCCATATTCATTAATAATAGCAAATGTTGAAAGTGCAGATATAAGTCCAATGTTTGGTCCTTCTGGAGATTCTATTGGACATAATCTTCCATAGTGTGTATAGTGAACGTCACGAACTTCGAATCCTGCTCTTTCTCTTGAAAGTCCTCCAGGTCCTAATGCTGAGATTCTTCTTTTATGTGTTAATTCTGAAAGTGGGTTTGTTTGGTCCATAAATTGTGATAATTGAGAGCTTCCAAAGAATTCTCTTATTGCTGATGTAATAGGTTTTGTGTTTATTAATGTTTGTGGTGTTATTACATCTAAGTCTTGTATTGTCATTCTTTCTCTTACAACTCTTTCTAATCTTGTAAGACCTATTCTAAATTGATTTTGTAATAATTCTCCAACACATCTTATACGTCTATTTCCTAAATGGTCTATATCATCTACATTTCCTAAATTATATTGTAAGTTAAGTAAATAGTTTATTGAAGCAAGCATATCTTCTGTTACAATATGTTTTGGAACTAATTCTTCCATTCTTTCTTCAATAACTTTTTCTAAGTCTTTTTCATCAGTATTTTCTAAAATATTTTTTAATACTTCATAGTTTACATTTTCTTTTACTTTTAGATTTTTTAAATCTACAAATGCGTGTATATCAACTGTGCCATTACCTATTATTCTTACTTTTCTATCTTCTAGTTTAATGTCTACTATGTTAATTCCAGCATTTTGAATTTGCACTGCTACTTCTGGTGTAATTACATTTCCTGCTTCTACAAAAACTTCTCCTGTTTCACTATTTACAATATCGTCAAATGCTACTTGGTTTGCTATTCTTGAAGATAAACTTAATTTTTTGTCGAATTTATATCTTCCAACTTTTGCTAAATCGTATCTTCTTGGATCAAAGAATAAATTGTTAAACAAGTTTCTTGCTGCTTCTACTGTTGGTAATTCTCCTGGTCTTAATTTTTTATAAATTTCTACTATTGCTTCGTCTGCGTCTTTAACTGTATCTTTTGAAATAGTAGCAAGTATTTTTTCGTCTTCTCCAAATAAGTCTATTATTTGTTCATCTGTTACTAGTCCTATTGCTCTTAATAGTGTTGTAACAGGTAATTTTCTTGTTCTATCTATTCTTACATAGAATACATCATTTGCATCTGTTTCATATTCAAGCCAAGCGCCTCTAATTGGCATAACCGTAGCTTTATATAATTTTTTTCCTGTTTTGTCGTAATCTGATTCATAGTAGCAACCTGGAGATCTTACTAATTGGCTTACAACAACTCTTTCTGCACCATTTATTATAAATGTTCCGCTGTCTGTCATAAGTGGGAAATCCCCTAAGTAAATTTCTTGTTCTTTTATTTCTCCTGTTTCACGGTTTATTAATCTTACTTTAACGTGTAATCTTGTTGAGTATGTTGCATCTCTTTCTTTTGCTTCTTCTAACGAATATTTAGTTTCTTCTTCCATATAATAATCGAAGAATTCTAATACTAAATTTCCTGTGTAATCTTCAATTGGTGAAATATCTTTTAGTACTTCCCCTAGTCCTTCTTTAACAAACCAATCATATGAGTCTTTTTGCACTTGTATTAAGTTTGGTATGTCGATGAAATCTCCAATCCTTGCAAAGGTTTTTCTCTTTGCTTTTCCAATGTTCATGTCTGTTAACAAAATAAATCAACTCCCCCGTTTTTTAGTGAATAATTAACTATTATCACTATAATTAATTTTTTCGAGCAGGATATATATTTTTTAAAGAAAGTCCCTCTTAAAAATAAAATGTATTATTTACTTGCAAAGTCGTACTGCCCTAAGCGATTTTGTTTTCAATAATCTTAGATTAAATTTAATTCCTCTTTCCTTAAATATTTACCAAATAACAAAAAAGTGTAGATAGACTTTTACATCTAATTTAATACAATTACTTGTATTTCTACACTTTTATTAATTTTAATTTATTAAAATTTTGTTATTTTCTATTTTAATCACCATCTATTATATTATTATATACATTTTGGCAAAACCACAAAATGTGCTTTATAATAATACCATATAGGCTTAGGGCTTGTCAAGTTTTTTCGTTAAATTTCTCTATTTTATTGTAATATTTAAAAATTCATTAACGTCATCTAATGATATGTTTCCATTCTCTGTATCTACTTCTACCGTAAAAACATAGCCGTTATTTAAATTATACGCGAAGCACAAGTTACAATATACTGTATTATCATCTTTATCTTTATATATTATTGTTCTATATTTATATTCTTTTCCGTTTGCTCCGTATGTAGATGTTTCACTTATTTCTTGTTCTTTATAAAGATCTGATTTTAGTACATATTCATTTTCTAGTTCTTTTAAATATTCATCTGCACTTTTATTTTCTATTCTTACATAAATCATATTATAATTATCGTCTTCGTATTGTTTAAAGTCTTCTTCACTATTAGAATTCTCTTTGAAATTACCTGCTACCTTGTAAACCACTGTTTGTCCATCCTTTGTAACCTTAGCCTCACTTGGATTAGTAGGTACATTTCCATTTGAAATTAAATTTTGTAAATTATTATTTTCGATAAGTTCATACAATTTTGAATTTTGCATATTGTTTAAAAGTGTTTGCTGATCATCTTCATTCAATTCTTCAATAGTTGTGGAATTAGATACATCTACCTTTTGAATTTGTGCATTATATTCAAAATTGTAAAGGAAATTAAGATTTACTGTTCCAAACTCTTGAACTTTAGTAGAAATCATAAGAGTTCCACTATAAGTATTTCCTTTTTCTATAACATTTCCAGACAGTGCAAGTTCCACATTTTCTATAGTAGTAGATAATTCAAATGTAACTTGCTCGTCCTTCAACTCATATTTGCATATTAAATCTAACACTTCATCTTCAAAATATGCAGAAATTTTGATTGTTCCCTTATTTTTGCTTTCCTTTTCATCATTTAATGTTATTTTTATAAGGTTTGTTCTTTCTTCCTCATCATTTTCATATATGGCAAATTCATATTTGCCCTTATTTTGTTTAACAAATTCTATTCCTGCAGTTATTTTTTCCTCTTCTTCTATTGTAAAATCTGCAGCAACAAATTTGTTTAATATTCCTTTTGTGTAGATAGAAAAGCTCATTTTTGTATCTTGGTTAAAATCTTCCGTAGGAAGGTCTTCTAATGTTGCACTAATTTCATCTATTATTTCGTCTTTATACTCTCCTGTTGCTTTTTGGAAGTTTTCATTTTGTTTTAAGTTTTCCAAAAATTCTTTTACAAATGTTGTTGCTTGTTCTTCTGATAATTTTAGTGAAGATTTTGTAACTTTTGTTTCTTTTCCATCTAAATTTAATTTTACTTTTTCTTGAATAAATTCCTGTTTTTTTATTTCTTTTACAAATTCTTCTTGTACTGATTTTAATAATAAGTTTGCATCTATTGAACCTAAATTATCAGTTATTTCATTTAATTTTAAAAGTTCTGCTTCTTCAATAGGTACTTCAATATATTTGTCTAGCCAGTCTCTAAATGCAATATATATTTTTTGATCTTGCATAATTGCATCTAAATTAATAAGATTTTCATTATTATATACAACTTGTATATTTTCATTTGCAAAAAGGTTTTTAGTATCTAATTCTGAGTTTATTGTTATTTTTGAGTTTTCTAGAATGTCTTTTACTTCTTTTACACTTTCATCTTCAGATTCAATGCTTCCAGATAGTTCTACTTTGCTCTTTACTGTAGTATACTTATCTTCTTCTACTTCTAAAAATTCAAATGCTTTATTTATAGCTCCTGTAAATATTTTTTTAGGGGCGCTGTTTACATTTAAATATATGAAGCCTCCTAATAATGCTAGTAGAATAATAATTACTGGTATTAATATGAATAATAGTTTGTTTTTTCTCATATAATCACTCCTTATATTCAACATTATAACAATAACAATTTTGGTTTGCAAGAAATTTTAGTAAATTATTAATCCATTAAATAAAATCCCATATGTTTTTGTAATTCCACATCAATCGTTTTTCTTACATATAATTTATTTGCTTTGCAATATGCCTGAACTGCTCTTTCTGTTTCTCCTCCAAATTTTCCATTTGGTACTCCCGTAAAGAATCCCAGTTCTTTTAGCCTTTTTTGAATTTGCATTACATCCGAACCATACATACCAGATTTTAAATCTCTAAACCCTGTTCCAAAATCTCCATATACACCATTAACTATTGTAACTTTAGTGCCATACGGTATTATCTTATATAGTTCCGCTACCTGGTCATTATTCATTCTAATGCATCCGTGTGAACTTGCCCAGCCTACTGAATACGGATCTAATGTTCCGTGTATTCCAAACTTTCCCCAGGGTACATTTAAGCCCATCCATCTTCCGTCCAAATCCTTCTCCCCAGGTTGCTTTTTGTATTACTGTCCACGTTCCAATTGGTGATGGTGTTGACCATTTTCCTCCAGAGCACGAATATGTTTTTATAAGCTCTTTACTTTCAAAAAGATATAGTTTAGATTCTTCAACATCTACTAAAATTTCATATTTACTTGGTTTGCTAGATGTTTCTATTGTATTTGCCTCTTTTTCTATTTGTTTTCCGCAACATAAAATAAAGGCGGACATAACGCCCGCCCCTAGAAGGCATAATATTATTTTATTTATTTTTCTTTTTGTTATTATAATCATATTTAATTATATTGTGTTTGTTTAATTTTATGCTCATATCTAAAAAATGGACGGGTTTGGAACCCGTCCCTACAAATTTTTATTCTTCTACTTTTTCTGTTTTTGTATTTTCTGCTACTGCTTCTGCAACTGTTTCTTCAGTTACAACTTCTGCTTCTGTTTCAGGAACTGTTGCTTCTTCTGCCATATCTTCTTTTAAAACTATTTCTTTAGTTTCAATTCTTGCTCCTACTTTTTCTTTTGTCTTAGCAGATTTTCCAAGTTTTTCTCTTAAATAGAATAATTTTGCTCTTCTTGCTTTACCAACTCTTGTTACTTCTACTTTTTCTACTGCTGGAGAATGAACTAAAAATGTTTTTTCTACACCAACACCATAAGAAATTCTTCTTACTGTAAATGTTTGGTTAACTCCTCCTCCTTGTACTTTTATTATTGTTCCTTCAAAAACTTGAATTCTTTCTCTGTTTCCTTCTTTAACTCTTACATGAACTTTTACTGTGTTTCCAACTTTTAGTTCTGGTATTTTGTTTTTCATTTGTTCATGTTCAATTGACTTGATGATATCCATTTACGATATCCTCCTTTCCTTTTATTTTTCATTTAATATTTTCGTTTCAGAAAATAAATCTGGTCTTTTTTGTTTTGTTATTTCTATAGATTTCTTTTTTCGCCACTCTTCTATTTTTTTATGATTTCCGAGATAACAATACTTCTGGCACTTTTTTATCTAAAAATATCTCTGGTCTTGTATACTGTGGATATTCTAAAAGTCCATTTGAAAACGATTCTTCTACTGTAGATTCTTCATTTAATACCCCAGAAACATATCTACTAACTGAATCTACAAGTACCATTGCTGGCAACTCTCCTCCTGTTAGTACATAATCGCCTATGGATATTTCTTCATCTACAATTTCATCTAAAACTCTTTGGTCTATTCCTTCATAATGTCCACATAGTAAAATTAAATTTTCTTCTTTGCTTAAACTTTTAACTTTTTCTTGATTTAATGTTTTTCCCTGTGGTGATAAAAATATAGTTTTAGCATTTTGCACATTTATGCTTTTAAATGCATCATAAACTACATCCGGTTTCATAACCATTCCTGCTCCACCACCATAAGGCGTATCATCAACTTTTTTATGTTTGTCCTTTGAAAAATCTCTAATATTAATTATATTAATTTCTATTATATTTTTTTCACAAGCTCTACCAATTATGCTTTGCTTTAATGGTTCAAACATTTCTGGAAAAAGTGTAAGAATGTTTATTTTCATTTATACTAAACCTTTCATTAATTTTACTATAATTTTTTTATTTGAAATATCTACATTTTTTATTACTTCGCCAATCGCTGGTAATAATATTTGTTTTCCAAGTTCATCTTTTACAACATATACATCATTGCTTCCTGTATTAAACACATCATCTACTTTTCCTAAAAGTTCTCCTTCTTCTGTATAGACCTCACATTCTAGTAAATCTACTATATAGTAAGAATCTTCTGGAAGGTTCGGCATAACATTTCTGTTTACTTTTATGTATAAGTTTCTGTATTTTTCAGCTTCATCAATATCGTCTATTCCTTGAAGTTTAAGTAATACCATATTTTTTACATATCTTACTTCTTCAATTTTAAATTCTATTAATTCATTTTTTCTTTGAACATATATGCTTTCAAAGTCTTCAAATTCTTTTATATCATCTGTAAAAGGCTTTATTTTTAATACACCTTTCAATCCATTTGTATTTACAATTTGACCTATTTCAAAATATTCTTCCATAATAACCTTAACCAATAAATTCTATAGTAATTTTTTTGTTTTCTTTTGCAGCTAGGGCTTTCATTATTGTTCTAATTGCTTGTGCAATTCTTCCTTCTTTTCCAATAACTTTTCCCATATCTTTTTCTGCAACTTTTACTTCAAATATAACAGATTTTTCGCCTTCTACTTCATTTATAGAAACAGCTTCTGTATCTGTTACTAAGCTATTAATAATTGTTGTTAATGCTTCTTTCATTTAAGATGCCTCCCCTAGTTATTTCTTTTCAATTAGACGCTTTACTGTTTCTGTTGGTTTTGCGCCATTTTTTAACCATTTTTCTACTTTTTCATTGTCTAATTTTAATTCTGATGGTTCAACCATTGGATTAAATGTTCCAACTTCATCTATTATTTTACCATCTCTTGGAGATTTAGAATCAGCAACTACTATATGATAGAAAGGTGCTTTTTTCTTTCCTGCTCTTTGTAATCTTATTTTTACCATAATATTCACCTCTTTTTCCTTTTGAAATAATTTATTTTTAAAATTTAATAACTTAATTTATATGCTATTTAAAACTTCATACCTCGTAGTGTTTTTTCATCCATACCTTTTAGCATATTTTTCATACCGCCTTTATTGTTCTGCATTTTTTTCATTAATTTTTGTGTCATTTCATATGAGCTGATAAATTTATTTATATCTTGTACTTTTGTTCCACTTCCTTTTGCTATTCTTTGCCTTCTACTTGCATTTAATAGCTTTGTATTTTTCTTTTCTTCTTTTGTCATTGAACAAATTATTGCTTCTATTTTTACAAATTCTTTATCATCTACTTTTATATCTCCAAATTTATTCATTCCTGGTATCATTTTTAAAAGTGATGAGAACGAACCCATTTTTTTCATTTGCCTTAATTGTGTTAGGTAATCATCTAAATCAAACTCTTGCTTTTTAAGTTTCTTTTCTAGCTTTAAAGCTTCTTCTTCATTAAATGCCTCTTCTGCTTTTTCTATTATAGATAACATATCACCCATTCCAAGAATTCTTGATGTCATTCTATCTGGGTGGAATTCTTCTATATCGCTTAATTTTTCACCAGTTGCTGCAAATTTTATTGGTTTGCCTGTTACTTTTTTTACTGAAAGTGCTGCACCACCACGAGTGTCGCCATCTAGCTTTGTAAGTATTACTCCATCTATTCCTAGGTTTTCATTAAAATGGCTAGCTACATTTACTGCATCTTGACCTGTCATAGAATCTACAACAAGCAAAATTTCGTGTGGTTTAACATTTGCCTTGATGTTTTTTAGTTCTTGCATTAATTCTTCATCTATATGAAGTCTTCCTGCTGTATCTAATATTATTACATCATTTAGTTTAGACATAGCTTCGTTTATTGCTTGTTTTGCAATATGAACTACATCTTTTGAATTTTCATTTGCATATACTGGAATATTAAGCCCGAGCTCCCACAACTTGTAATTGTTTTATTGCAGCTGGTCTATACACATCGCACGCTACAAGTAATGGTTTTTTACCTTGTTTTCTTAATAAGTTTGCTAGTTTTCCTGCTGTTGTTGTTTTTCCTGAACCTTGAAGTCCTACTAGCATTATAATTGTTGGTGGGTTAGGAGTAAAATTTATTTTTGCAGTTACTCCACCTAGCAATTCTTCCATTTCATCTCTTACTATTTTTACAACTTGTTGCCCCGGAGTTAAAGATTTCAAGACATCTTGCCCTAAAGCTTTCTGGCTAACATCTGCTATAAATTCTTTTACAATTTTATAGTTAACATCTGCCTCTAGTAATGCTAATTTTACTTCTCTTAAAATTTCTTTTAAATCGCTTTCTGTAATTCTTGCCTTACCGCTAAGCTTTCTTGTTATTTGTTGTAATCTAGAAGATAATCCTTCAAATGCCATTAATCTTTCCTCCTTTGCTTTAATTTACACTAAACAATTTAATTCTTTTTTTATATGTTCTAAAATTTCTGCTATTTGTTCATCTGTAAATCTTGCTTCTATTTGTGTAAGTTCCGATAAAATGTTAGAAATTTGCTTTTCTTGTTTTAGCATCTTTTTCATAATTTGTAGCTTTTCTTCAAACTCGAAAAGTTTTTTCTCTCCTTTCTTTATTATATCCCTAACTGCTTGCCTTGTTATTTCGTTATTTTCTGCAATTTCTGAAAGAGATAAATCCATATTATAGTAGTTATCTAAAATATCTAACTGTTTTTCAGTTAGAAGTGTGCCATAAATTTGAATTAACATACTTATTTCTACTTTTTTATCCATGTTAATCTCCAGCTTTCTTAATACTACTATTTTTTAGGCATAAAAACTACATTTTAAAAATGTAATGCTAATATACTTTACACTATTTTTATGGATTTGTCAAGTATTTACATAAAAAAAGAGCGATTTGTTTAAAATCGCTCCTTTTAATATCTTTATCTTCCTTCATCATCTTTTTCTTTTTTTGCTTCTGCCTTTTGTTTAGCTATATTATCTAAATCCGTTTGTGTTTTCATCAAAGAACCTCTAACAACTAATTTTTCCATCATTGCTGCTTTTTTCTCTGCTATTTCCTCTGGACTCAACTTTCCTGGTAACTCTTTAGTGTTTTTTTCTTCTTGTTTTTTAGTTCCTCCTGGTTTAGAAATTTCCGCTTTTTCATCTGCTTTTTTTGTTATTTTATCTTTTACCTTTTCATATGCAGATTTTGCCTTTGTTCCCATATTCTTAAAGAAATTTTTCACCTTAGCAATTCTAGGATGTTTTTGATCAAATTCGCTAATTTCAGCTAAATCCTTATCTTCTTCATTTATTTTCTCTTTTACAGCTTTTTCATATTCTGTAATATCATCTTTTGATTTTCCGCCTTTTTCAGCTTCTTTTGGTTTTTCTGTCTTTTCAGGTTCTTTTGGTTTTTCTGTCTTTTCAGGTTCTTTTGATTTTTCTGTTTTCTTCTTAGTTTCTGCCGTCTTGTCTACGAATTTTTTATCTTCCCATTTGCTTAAATCTGTAATAATTTCTTGCGTGCTTTTTCCTTCCATTAGGTTTCTCCCAATAAAATTGCATCTACTAATCATATTTTTTGTTTCCCTAATTTCTTTTTCAAAGTCTTTTTTTTGCAATGGGCTATTTAATTTTTTAGTTAATTCCAATTGGTTATCACTAAATTTTTTATTGTTACTCTTTTGTGCTAATGCATTTTTGTTTAAGCTTTCCTGTAGTTTAGCTCTTGATTCATCTGTAATTTTAGGATTTTTAAGAGCTTCTTTAATTTTCTTTTCATTTTCCAAAAGTTCATTTAGTTCGTCTTCTAGCTTTTTGCCTTCTTGTCCTAATTTTTTTGTATCTTCAACTTCCTTTTTTTGTTCATTTAGTTTTTTTAGTCTATTGACAAGCTTATCTTTTTGGTCAATTATTCTTTTAACTTGTGGCATATTTTGTTTTAATGCTTTCATTTTATTTATTTCTTTTTCTTTTTCTTTTTGATTTGCTTTGTCCTCTTTATATTCTTTCTGTGTTGTTAATGTTCTTTTTTCTCCTGACTCTCTTATTTCTTCTTCTAGTTTCTTTATCTCATCATCTAAATTCATAGTTGAATATTTCTCATAATCTTCTTCCCATTTTCTTTTATTATTATCCTTAGCCATATTATAACCTCCTTTATATGGGCACACCATACTTATTTATTATTTTACCACTTTCTGACAATTTTTGCAACATTTTTATGTAAATCTGTGTAATTTTCATATAAACTTAACATTTTTGTAATGCTTTTGTAATATTTTCTAAACTTCTTCTTGCCATTTCCTCATACCTTTTTTTCTTGTCTTTTATTCTTTCTTCTAATCCTGGTAATATTCCAAAGTTTGCATTCATCGGTTGAAAGTTTTTATTTGGTGATGCTATATAATGTGCTAGTGCGCCTATTACTGTTTTTTCTGAAAATGTTACTTTTTCTAAATATTTTTGCTTATTTACCGCATTTAATGCTGCTACCATTCCTGAAGCTATAGATTCCACATAGCCTTCCACTCCTGTTATTTGACCTGCAAAATATATATTAGTATTTTTCTTTAAGTTATATGTTTCATCTAAAAGCTCTGGTGAATTTATAAATGTATTTCTATGCATTACTCCGTATTTTAGAAACTCTGCATTCTCTAAGCCTGGAATTTTAGAAAAAACTCTTTTTTGTTCTCCATATTTCAAATTTGTTTGAAAACCCACCATATTATATAAACTTCCTTGTTCATTATCTTGTCTTAATTGAACTAATGCATATGGTCTTTTGGCAAACCTTGGATCATCAAACCCAACCGGTTTTAGTGGTCCAAATCTTAATGTATCTATTCCTCTCTTTGCCATTATTTCTACTGGCATACAGCCTTCAAATATCTCTCTTTTTTCAAATTCGTGCAGAGCTACTACCTCTGCATTTACAAGTTCATTTACGAAATTTTCATATTCTTCCTTACTCATTGGAAGGTTTATATAGCTTTTTTCTTGATTTTCTAGTCTTTCTTTCCACTCTTCAATGCTTTCTTCCTTTTTCTTTTCTTGTTCATATCTATTTCCATAAAAAGCTATATTAAAATCAATGCTTTCTTTGCTAATTATTGGAGCTGCAGCATCATAAAAATGTAATTTATCTTCTCCTGTTATTTTTGATATTTCTTTTGACAAGCTCTCAGATGTTAATGGACCTGTTGCAATAATTACAATGCCATTTTTAGCTATATTCTCTATATTAGTTACTTCCTCATTATAAATTTCTATTAATGGATTTTCTTTTATTTTAGTTGTAACCTTTTTAGAAAATTCTTCCCTATCCACTGCTAGTGCTTGTCCCGCTGGAACTGAAGTTTCATCTGCACATTTTATAAGGAGTGAATCTAAATTTCTAAGTTCTTCTTTTAATAAGCCACAGGCATTTGTAAGTAAATTTGATTTAAAAGAATTACTGCATACTATTTCTGCTAAATTTTCATTAGAATGTGCTGGTGAGAATTTTTTTGGTTTCATTTCATATAATTTAACCTTTATTCCCCTTTTTGCAATTTGGTATGCTGCCTCGCATCCTGCAAGTCCTGCTCCTATTACTGTAATATAATCTTTCATATTTACCTCTTTTTTATTTTGTATATTATCATAAATAATTAGTTTTATCAAATTATTCCTTTAACAAATTGTAATTTGTGTGAGTGCTTATATGCAAGTCTGAAATGTAGGGGCGATTTTAATCGCCCGCAAATGCAAAAACACATTATTGAATTTGT
>OIYS01001350.1_pt1 | contig 12658 bp, 15 predicted proteins | sample 1588271 | NCBI WGS metagenome assembly OIYS01 (sample SAMN03283286) | human gut metagenome | biome: human-associated habitat; material: feces | host: Homo sapiens | place: Peru | collected 2012
AATTCCAAATATTAATTTTTGTAGTAATTCCAATATAGGGAGTTATTTGGGTCCAAATGTTGGATTACTAAGTTCTAGAAATTTTTTATAGGCATTGATTCTAAAATCAAGCATCCATTTAGGTTCACCTTTGATTTTAGAAATTTCTCTTATTTTTTTCTGTGAAAGTCCAAGATCATTCATAAGTTTCACTTCCCTAACTCTTCTAAAACTCTTTTTATTCCCCACCAAGGAAGTAAAGCACATTTTTTACGATTTGGTTGTTTGGCTATGTCTTCATAAACTAAAGCTTCTTCTAATTCTTCACTATTAAATTCTTCTTCGTTAATCATTTTTTCATAATTAGTTAATATACTTTTTACGTCTTCAAGTTTTTTACCAATTAAAGTATTAATCATAATTGAAGTAGCACTAGTGCAAATAGCACAAGCTTCGCCATCAAAACGTATATCCTCTATTTTATTATCAACTACTTTAACCATTAAATTGATTTCATCAATGCAGCTTTCATTATTCATGTTTACTTTTATATAAGAATCATCATCTATAAGACCACGATTAGTTGGATTTTGATAATTTTCTAAAATAATTGTTCTTTTTAAATTTTGATCCATTTAAATCACCAAAAACATTATAGTATAATAATCAAGTTTTATCAAGAAAAAAACCTTGAATTTATTATATAAAATAATATAATATGTAATGAGGTGATAAAATGAAAAAAGCTTATCTTGAAATTAAAGAAGAATTTTTAAAAGAAAAGAAATCGAAAAAAAGTTTTAAGGAGAAAATTCCCAACATACTAACACTGTCGAGAGGCTTTGCCCCTTTAGTTGTTGTACCCTTAATTCTTACTGGAAATATCGTTCCCGGATTAGTAACTGGCTGTTTATTCGCAAGTACCGACTTTTTTGATGGGCTTTTAGCAAGGAAATTCAATGCATCTTCGACATTCGGGCAAAAATTAGATCCTATATGTGATAAAATTTTTGCCGTATCGCTTCTAGGTAGTGCTGCTATCATTAACCCTTTATTAATGCTAAATATTGTCCTAGAAGTATTAATAAGTGCTATAAATATTAAATCATTAGAAAAAGACAACAAACCTAAAACTACTATCCTCGGTAAAATTAAAACGTTCTTGTTATCTTTAAATATTCTTGCAACCTTAATTCCTGGAGTAAGTAAAATTACTTCTGATGTTCTAATTGCAATAACATTATTATGCCAAATGGCAACAGCTGCCGAATATGCGAAGATTGATAAACAAAAAGACATAACTAAAAACTCCAAAAACAGTATAAATACTTCTAATGAAGATAAAAAAGAAAAAGTTAAAACTAAAGAAAAAGAAATGACAAATTCAAAGTCAAAAACCCCTTCCAAGAAAATAATTAGAAGAAAGCAAAAAATTGAATTGTTAAAATATAAAAAATCATTACTGGTCCCCGAAAAGGAAAAAGTTTATACAAAACATCATGAAAAAAACAGATCTTAAATTTTAGATCTGTTTTTAGTTTGAAATAAATATTATAAGTTTAGATTTTTATATTTTAACTAATATATTCCGAATAATAGTTTTTTAGAAATTCTTGATATGCGTTTTCTTCTAAATTTAAAGGTATTTTTTTGATAGTAAAATTAGGATCTTTAAATTTTATTAGTTCCTTTATAAAATATCTTAAAAACTCAGGATTTCTTGCTAATAAAGGCCCTAGTAAATAAGTGCCATAAAAATGATATTCATTATAACCTTCATTAACATCATTTTGATTATTTCCTGCACCCTTAATGCTTTGAAAAAAAGGATGTTGATTATTTACTATAAAACTATTTCTATTATTAAATCCAAGAATATAAGAAGAAATCAAAACTGTTTTGTACAAAGCTTCATCAACAATTCGTTTGTCACTTGTTTTTGCAGAATAAGAAAATACTTCTAAAGCCTTTATTTGATCTATTTCTTTACCAAATAATTCTATAGCATTTCCTGTTGCTAAAACAAATTTTCCACTTAATATAAATTCTTTCATTTCTTCTTTATATTTTTTCAAATGTTCTAAAGCTAATAGTTGATTTTTCTCACTACCTGATCCCACATAAATTAAATCGACATCAGTTAAATCAATTTCATCATCTAAAGTAGAAAATTTTAAGGAAACGTCAATATCTAGTGATTCTAATGATTTTTTTAAAACTTTTACATTTCCACTTTCACCATATAAATTTAAAAGATCATAATATAAATATAAAATAGTTATTTTCATTTATTTGCACCTTCACTCATCAAATCATAAAATGGTTGAACATAATCAAAATTTACAATAGCATATATGCTTCCACGAGTTTTATTTTCTATATATTGAGTTGCTTCATCTAATTTTTCAAATGTTACTACCTTATCTTCAAGATCTGCGTATTTTAATCTTGCAGCAATATCATAGCGATTAATACCCACACATATTATTTTCTCGATTTCTTCTTTTTTCAATAGCTCAAATTCAATATCATATAACCAAGATAAATCATCAAATTTGTATCGTCTAGATATTTCTTTCCAACCAATTAGTATTACTTTTTGTCCTTTAAAACGACTAACATATAATAGTGATTGATTAAATGTTGAAGAATTTTCATTTTTATTGTTTAAAATTGTAATACTTCTATTTTTATAATTGTATTTATTTAATAATTTTTTATTTTTATATATATTATTTATACTAATTCCAATTTTATCATTAGATATTCCTAATAAAGAGCACATCGTAAAAGCCGCTGCAATATTCGTTATAGCAAATAAAATATTATATGGTATATTTACAATTGTACCATTTATTTTTATATAACATTTATCATAATCTATTTTTTCAACTAAATATTCTATTTGAGGTCTTTTGAAATCACATTTTGGGCAGTAGTAATCACCACTATCTTCAAAATCATAATAATTATACTCTAACTTAGAGTGACACTTTGGACAATAATTAGTATTTAAACTATTGAATTTTGATACTTTATAAGAGTATTTATTTTTAGCTATACCATAATATGTTACCTCGTTTTCTTGTACAAATTGCCTTAAGTTTGGTTCGTCACCATTTAATATTAAGTGCATATCATTGGTTAAAGCTTTTTTTATTTCGTTGGCTACAATATCTGTATTTCCTTGTCTTGGCGGTTGATCTCTTGTAATGTTGGTAATTATCACGTAATTTGGTTTTACCTCTTTAAAAACATATTTTGTGTATCTTTCATCTACTTCATAAACTATAATGTCAGCATCAATTTCACCACGTAAATTAGAATTTTCTAAAAGAAGTGTCAATATGCCATATAGTAAATTGGCACCAGATTCGTTATGCACAACTCGATAGCCATTTTGCCTTAAAACATTAGCAATTGTTGATGAAGTGCTCCCTTTCCCACTGCTACCTGTGACGGCAATTATTGTCTTTGGCATCTTAAAATATTTGAATATATTTTTATTAATTTTTAGGGCAAATTTACCTGGTAATGAACTACCCTTATGACAAACTCTTCCTACTAAAATAATTAATTTACTCATTAATATTGTTAAAAAATTCATATTACCACTTCCATATAAAATATTATAGCATAAATTTTAATATTTTAATTTTTTTTCTAATTATAGCTTATTTTGTCGAAACCATAATTTTTGTTTTTGAATTGTGTTATAGTGTTTTTGGTGAAAAGGTGAAAATATGATTAAAGATATAATCTTAAAAAAAGATAACTTAAATATTTATTTAGAAAACGAAATTAATGACTCTTTAATGGAGATTCTAAGGAAAAGATTATCGTGTATCATTAGAAATTTTAAAATTTTAAATATCACATTTTTTTTAAAAAATATCGATGAAGCTGATCTTAATAAATTTAACAATTTTTCTTATCAATACCCAGATATTAATATTTCCTTTATAGCATCAAGTCTAGCAAATAATTAAGGAGTTGATAATGTGTTTGCCATATTAGTTGGAAAAGTATTTTCTTTTGTAGGAGGAGTAATTCATAGAGGAAGTTCATTACCAGGAAGTATTGCCTTAAAACTAAACAAAAACCTCTTAAAAAAATTTAAATTACCTAAAAATATTATTGCTGTTACGGGTTCTTCAGGCAAAGGAACTACTTCTAAAATGATCGCTTCTGTTTTAAGAAACCAAGGTTTAAAGGTTGTACATAATTATCGTGGTGGCAACCTAAAAGCTGGTATTACAACAATGTTAGTTGAGGCATCAACATTAACTGGTAAAATAAAGGCTGATTATCTTGTCTATGAAATTGATGAAAGATATTTTAAACAGGTTTGCAAAATTTTAAAACCAGGAACTATTGTAATAACTAATCTTGTTCGTGATCAACCACCAAGACAAGGTCACACTGATTTTGTATACGAAGATATAAAAATGTGTTTAACAGATAAAACACACCTAATTTTAAATGCCGATGATCCTTATTTGCAAAAATTTGCTTTAGAAATAAAGTGTCCTATAACTTATTATGGTATTGAAAAAAGTAAGTATTCATATTTAAAAAATCATTATGAAAATTTAGTAATGGAATATTGCCCTGTTTGTCATAATAAATTAAAGTACAATTATTATCATTTTGAAATTTATGGTGATTATTATTGTCCACACTGTGACTTTAAACGTCCAAATCCTAAATACAAAGTAAATAATATTGATTATGAAAAAGGAATAATGACTGTAAATGGTAAATATAACATAAATATTTTAAATAATATCTTATATAATATTTATAATATATTAGCAACAATCACAACTTTGGGAAGCTTAAATTTTAAACTTGATGATTTTATTCCTTACATAAATAAAAGTGAATATGATCATAAACTTTGTAATCATTTTAAAATTAAAGATAGAGATGCTTTTGTCTTTTATAGTAAAAATGAAAATAGTACATCATTTAATCAAGCTTTAAATTATATGGAAAGATCCGATGATTTAAAAACTGTTGTTGTAGGATGGGAAACAATAAGTCATCGTTACCCTTACAATGATATTTCTTGGATTTATGATATTAATTTTGAAATCTTAAAAAATAATAATGTAAATGAAGTTATTTGTGTTGGTCCTACTTGCTATGATATTGCTACTCGTATAGAAATTGCTGGCATTGGTAAAGAAAAAATAGTAACTTTTAAAAATTTTAATGATTCTTTAGATAAAATTTTAAACAATACTAAAGAAAATATTTATTTTATCGTTAACCCTGACTATGTAATTCCCCTATTGAAAATCTTAAAAGGAGGAAAATAATGAAAATAGTTATTGCTTATTTATATTATGATCTTCTTAACCTATATGGTGAAAAAGGTAATTTAAAAGAAATAATTAAAGAATTAAAAAATCAAGATATTAATTATGAAATTAAGTATTTATCCATTAATGATGAATTAAAATTTGAAAATTATGATTTAGTTATCATGAATGCTGGTACTGAAAATAATCAAGAAATTGTTATTAAGCATTTAAAAAAATATAAAAAAGAGCTAAAAAAGGCTATTGAAAATAACAAGTTTTTCTTAATCACCGGAAATGCTATTGATTTGTTTGGAAGAAATTTACTTAAAAATAAAAAGAAATTTTTAGGAATTTTTAAATATGATATAGTTAAAACTAATAAAAGAGTTGTTAATGATGCTTTGTTTAAAGATCAAAATGATAATTTAATTATTGGTTTTCAAAATCAAAGTAGTTATTTGACTAATATAAAATACCCATTATTTACAAAAGTAATTGGTTTTGGATCAAATAGTAAAGTAGAAGGAATTCATTATAAAAATTTTTATGGAACTTATTTATTAGGTCCTTTACTAATTAGAAATCCTTTATTTTTTGAAAGTTTCTTAAAGAATCTTATATTATCTAAGGTGAAAAATTTTGATTTTAAAGATTTCAATTTAGAGTTGGAAATAGAAGCCTATAAAACCTTCATAGAATTACATTATAGTCAATATATAACAGGTATAAATAGTTTCTAACAATATTTTTATTTATAATTTAAAAGAAACTGAATTTACTCAGTTTCTTTATTAAAACATCTATTTTGTAAGTTTTTTATGTTTAAATATCTTATTAAAGATATCCTTCAAATCAAACCCAAACATTTTTTTTAGTAGTCTATTATCATTGGCTAAATAAATATATATTACGCCTCCTACAATAGCATATAACATAGATAGTAATATGTAATTAATTCTTGTTGTTTGAATTGAAACTGGAACAAATAGTTCAAGTATTAAAAGCGATACAAACATTATTAAAGAAATTAAAATGGTTTTTAAGACTGGATTTATACTTTGACGATAACTAATTTTATATTTTTTTATTTGAACAAAAATGATTATAAATGCTGTTAGAAAATGTAAAATTATATTTAAAATAATTGGTCCATATCCAGCATTTATCCCTATTAAAGAACATAATCGCATGAATGGTGTATTTAATAAAGCTTTAAGAGTAAAACTTATAAATAATGTTCCTAAAGCTAATTTAGTCTTACCTAATACTTGAGAAGAATCAATAGCTAATGAATAAAAGCTAAAACTAATTGCTTGAAAAACATATAATTTGAAAATAGATATTCCTAGTTCATTATATCCATAAAATAAGGTCCATACTGGTGTTGCAAGCATATATAATCCTATAACTAATGGTAGATTAACAAATAAAATTATTTGAAAGCTTTGATTTAATTTATTATTTACATCCTCAAGATCTCCTTTAACATAACTAGTTGTTATTGTTGGAATTAAAGATAATGTTAATCCTGATACAAAAGCAATAACTATCATATTTATTTTTGAACCCCAAGTAGAAATGACACTCAAGATATACTCAGAATCACTTAAGCTATATCCTAAACTGGTCAATGTTGAATTTACCGTAAAGGTATCAACAATCGAATAAATAGACCTAACAAATTCAATTACCACAAATGGCAAAGATGTTAAAATAATTCTTTTTAAAATAGTTTTAGTTGTATTATTCTTTTCCTCTATCGTTTTACGTGCATTAGTTTTAAATAAACTTTTATTTTTATCTCGTTTAACTACTAAATATAAATATGCTGCAAAAGCACCAACGGTTGCTCCAAATACGGCTACGCCAACCGTTATAGCAATTGGAAAATTAAATACACGTGCTGCTATATAACTCCCAATAAGAACGAATAAAACACGAACAATCTGTTCTATAACATTAGAAATAGCACACAAAGAAATATACTTATGTCCGCTCAAATATCCTTTTATAGTTGAAAGAAATGGAACAATAATTAAAGCACTAGAAATACATCTAATTACCAAAGCAACATCGGCAATAGTATTTCCACCTTCAACATTGCCAATTATTAAATAGGCAATTTTTTCAGCAAAGATCATCATAACAATGAACCAAAGTGTTCCTAAAGCAACCATTAAATTACGAACTATACGATATGCTTTTTCTTTCGACCATTGATAATTTTTGGTATTATATTCGCTTACAATTTTACTCATAGCTGCAGGAATTCCTTGACTAGAAAGAGTTAAAAATAGTGAATAAATAGTATAAGCATAGCTATACAATGCTCCACCTTGACTACCAATTATTTGATAAAAAGGGATTACATACAAAAGACCTACTATCTTGCAAATTATAACTCCGGCTGTTGAAACAAATGCCCCACTTAAAAAGCCATTCTTTTTCACTTTAATTACGCCTCCAATATAGTAAATTATAACAATTTTAAATAGTTTAGTAAATGATTTATTGTCTTTTAACAATGATTTTGCAATATTTTTAATAAAGGAGAATTGAGTTATGAAAAGATTAAAATATTTATGTAAAAAGGTATTTACTTGGAATTATAAAGACGCATATACTAGAGCAAAAATATTAAAGAAAAAATATGGTGGTAATGCATTTTTTATATGGTGTGATATGATAATATGTGGTGCTTTATATGGAGCTGGTTATATCGACTACGATGAATTCGAATTTAATCTGTTAAGTAAGAAACAAAGAGAAACATATTTAACAACTGAAATTAATAATAAAATTGTAAAAAAATATAACGCTCCTAATTATCGTTACCTTTTTAAAGACAAAATTGAATTTAATTGCTTATTTAAAGATTATATTAAAAGAGATTTTTTATCTATTCGTGATAATGATACTACAGTTGAAGAATTTAAGGCTTTTTCTTTAAAACATAAAAAAGTTGTTGCTAAAGCTGTGGACGCTATGCATGGATTAGGTATTGATTTTTATGACGTTGACGAAACAACAAATTTTGAAGAATTATATAATAAGTTAAGAAAAAACAAACAATATCTTATCGAAGAATGTATTGTTCAACATTCCGAAATGGCTAAATTATATAAAGGTAGTGTCAATAGTTTAAGAGTTATAACATTCTTAACTAATGATGGAAATGTTGTAATATTAAGAATGGTCTTAAAAATTGGCAATAAAGAAGGTATTGATAATTGTCGTAATGGTGGTATGTATACATTTTTAGATGATAATGGCGTTGTTCTTCTTCCAGCTTTTGATGAAAACAACAATATTTATGAAAAACATCCAAAAAGTGGAACTGAAATCGTCGGCTTTAAAGTACCATATTATAAAGAAATTCAAGAATTAGTTAGCAAAGCTGGAAAAGTAGTACCTGAAATACGTTATGTTGGCTGGGATATTGCCATAACAGAAAAAGGTCCAATTATCATTGAGGGTAATGAATATAGTGGAATTTTCCAAATGAAAGCTAGTATGAATCCAACTAAGATTGGTGATTTACCTCGATTTAGAAAATACATGGATATTTAAGCACTTTTAAGTGCTTTTTTTATTAAAAAAACTAATTATCGACTTTCGACAATTAGTTTAATTGCAGTTTTTTCTTCTCCTTCAACTTCTATATCTGTAAATGTTGGTGTGCAAACCAAATTTTTACCACTAGGTGCAACGAATCCCCTGGCAATCGCGATTGCTTTTATTCCTTGATTTAGAGCTCCAGCTCCAATTGTTTGAACTTCTACAGTATTATTTTCCCTTAAAATATTAGCAAGAGCTCCAGCTACTGAGTTAGGGTTTGATTTTGATCCTACTTTTATTATTTCCATATTTTTTCTTCCTTTCATTTAATTATATTTAAACAAAAGAAAAATAGAACTATTTTGTGATCGTTCTATCATTACCTACTACGCAGTTACGATTAATTTTAGCCTTATATAATTGTTCGTCTGCTAGTTCCACCAATTTTATTATTAAATCTTCTGGCTTTATATTTTGATTTTCTTGAATAAAAGAATGGGAAACATGAAATAAGCCAAAAGACATTGTTACACTTTTACCATCAACTTCATTGTTTTCAATAGCAATTCGCAGTTTTTCGCAGACATTATAAGCATTATCTGCAGTTAAGTTTTTTAAAACAATCAAAAATTCTTCACCACCATAGCGACCAACTAAATCTTTAGAGCGTACTTCACTATTTCTAACATTTTCATTTAAAACATTGGCTACACTTACAAGTACTTTATCACCAAAAATATGACCATAAGTATCATTAAACTTTTTAAAATAATCAATATCAGCCATTATCACAGCAAATTCTTCATCATATGTAAATGCATATTTTAAATATTCAAAATATTTTTCAAACAAAATTTTTCTTGATAATACTTGAGTCAAGTCATCTAAACAATCTTCAATATTACATGCATTAATATAATTTTTATAAATACTATTAATATCAAGCATTTCATAGTTTTTACCTTGTTTTATTATTTTATAATATTTTAAATCTTTCAAATTGAAACAAACATCAGATGAAACAAGTTGAAAATCTTTTAATTGAAAATCTGTTAAACTTACAACATCATTTTCACTTCTAAATATTTGGTCATTATTTATTATTAATCTAGAACTATTTTTAATTTTTTCTAAATCTTTTAATTTCATATTTACCCCTTAAACATTGCTTCGATTGCATCTTTATAAACTTTATAGGCTTTATTATACCCATTTGTAACCAAATTAACATAATTAGATATCATAACACCACTATTTATTTCCATAATCATGATTTTACCATCAGTTGTTCTAATAGCATCAACACTACAAAATCTTAAACCACTTACTTTATAAGCTTCTAATGCTAAAGTAATTATTTCATTATTTATTACTTCTTCTACTATAGCTCCTTTTGATAAATTAAATAGCCAACTATACTCCACTTTCTCATTTTGATTTGGTATGTAATTTAAATCTATATTTTCGTTATAAAAATGTTCGCCTTTATTAAAATAATTGGGATTAAATTTATTTAATAATTCCTTTATAGTCGACTTACCATCACCGACAACAACAGGTTTTTGTTTGGCATAACTTAATTCAACTTTACCATCTAAAACAATAACACGATATTCCTTTTCTATATGATAGTAAGGGCAAAGAGAAATAGAAAAGTTTTTAACTAAAACTTTTTCTAATTTTTCTTTTAAAGATTCTTCATCATTAATGCGAAAAACATTATTACCACACGTTCCTTTATTAGGTTTTAAAACAATATCTTTGTTGTGAGCTAAGAAATAATTATAAGCATCTAAATAAGTATTATGTCCTACTGCATAATCATCTTTATTATTAAATTCATAGAATATTTCATGTTCTATAACAGGAATATTATTTAATTTTAATAGTTTATATAAAGCATACTTATCATCAGCAACTAGACCAGCTGCCATATTGTTCAAATCAAACTTATACCCTACTATTAAATGTTTACATTTACCATTATCTAATAAAAAAGCATAGTTCATTGAAAATGATTGAATCTTTATATTTAATTTTTGACATACATCTTTAATTAATTGTTCAAACATAAAATCAGTCCTTCTTTGGTCAATTATAGCATATCTCCTTACTCAATGAAAATATGTGATATAATATTTTGGGTGAACTTTTATGAGTTTCTTAAAGAAAAACTGGCAAATAATTACAATCTGGTTAATATTTGAAATGGTAGCAATATCTTTAACACTTTTTACTAAGAATAAATTTTATTTATTCAATTTCACTTATATAGGAAGTTGTATAGCTATTGGCATTTATTTATATAGCAATCATGTAAAATTTGCAAGAAATATGGTACAAATAGCTGTTGGTCTATATATGTTAGTTTACTTAGGAATTTTATCTAATGAAAATATGCAGATTGAAGGATTTTGGTATTACTTATTTTTAGGTGTTTTTGAAGCAGCAGTTATCCACTACTTAGTTGCTAAAATCGCTGGTCCTTTATTCTTTGGTCGTGGTTGGTGTGGGTATGCTTGCTGGACTGCCATGATTTTAGATTTGCTTCCTTATAAAACACCTAAGAATCCTAGATTAAAAACTGGATTTATACGCTATATTATGTTTATTATTTCCCTTACATTTGTTTCATTGCTATTTATTTTAAAAATTCCTAATTTAGAAAAAATAATGTTTTATTCTTTTATAATCGGGAATATTATTTATTACCTTATAGGAATTACTTTAGCTTTAATTTTAAAAGATAATCGGGCTTTTTGTAAATATATCTGCCCTATTACATTATTTTTAAAACCTGCTAGTTATTTTGCTATAATGCGAGTTAAATGTGATGACACTAAATGTATAAAATGTAAAAAGTGTCTTAGAAATTGTCCTATGAATGTTGATATACTTGATAATAAACGTTCTAGAAAGAATGGTACAGAATGTATTTTATGTATGAAGTGTATTGATGAATGTCCTAAAAAAGCCTTACATTTGTAAGGTTTTACTTTATTATAGAATATGGAATATCTAAAGATATAATACCTGAACTATAAGGAGCAATTTGATATTCATTAAAAATAATTATTAAATTATTAGAAAAAACAAAGTTTTTAAAATTATCAATATTAGGTTTCGTTCCTTCCAATAACATATTTGTATCAACTATCCTTGAATCTTTTAATAATTTTTCACGACTATACTTAGAAATTTTTTGCAAATTTTCATCGTTAAAAATATCGTTAGCAGTTATAAATTTATCATTTTTAGTATCAAATACAAAAGTTAAAATGTCATGAGTAGGATGGGCTCCACCAGTATACGTTTCTATAAAAAAAGCATATGATAAATAATCTTCGTATTTATATTCTTTATAGTCAATATATAGAGTATATGTGTGATAAATATTTTCTTCAGAAGCTATTTTCTTAAAATCTTTTACAACTTTATTTATTTTATAATCAATTAAACTACTTAATTTTTGATATTTAGAGTTAGGCACTTTAACAGAAACTTTATATTCATCCACTTCTTTAATAACCGAATGAGTTTTATTTATAGAAACTGTGGTTACAAACATTAAGGTTAAAATTAATATTAAATATTTTTTCATACTATTATTTATTAAATTATTAAAGATTTATGATAAAATATGTTGACAAAGTATAGGAAAAGAGTATAATTAAAGGTGCTTACCGATATGCGGATGTAGTTCAATGGTAGAATTCCAGCCTTCCAAGCTGACTACGGGGGTCCGATTCCCCTCATCCGCTCCAGATTGATAGGAAACTCGAACTTTTCGAGTTTAAGTAATAAATGCTAAC
>OIYS01001351.1_pt1 | contig 12655 bp, 9 predicted proteins | sample 1588271 | NCBI WGS metagenome assembly OIYS01 (sample SAMN03283286) | human gut metagenome | biome: human-associated habitat; material: feces | host: Homo sapiens | place: Peru | collected 2012
CTTTGGAACAACGCCCTGCGTTGTTCACTGCGCAATCAAAGAAAAGCGGCTAAGGGTTTGATTCACCTGAATTCGTAGGGGCGGTAACGTTTCTTTTTGTAAACGTTTGCCTCTTGCCGGCACAAAAAGCGGCTGAGGCTCTGATTCACCTGAACTCGTAGAGACGACGGCATTTCTTTTAAATCTTCTTAAAAAACATCACAACAAAAACAGCCTTAGGCTTGCATGAAGCACATGCTGCCGTGGGCTGTTTTTCTGTTCTTTTATTTGTTTATTTATTGCTCCTGCTGCGTCACACCCCTGCCATTTTCAGCAGTGCAAAGACGGAGTAATTTATTATGTCCGAGATTTGAGCGTCGAGACCTTCGGAGGCGATGAGTCTGCCGCCGGAGGCGATGATATTTTTCATTCTGAAAATTTTAACGATTATCTGATCGGTAATCGAATGCAGGTGCATTTCGGTCCATGCTGCGCCGTAGTCGTGGTTTTTGCGCTCCATCAGCGCTTTTACAGAGGCGAAAGCGCGCAGATACGCCTGCTTCATATCGTCAATGCCGAGTCTGTGGTATGCATCGGTATCGGCAACGACCGTATCGGGTGACGGGAAAAGCTCGGGGTTCTGCATCCGCATAAGCATGATTATGCCGTAGTTGACGATGCCGAGGTATTCGTCCGCTCTGCCCTCTCCGACAAGGGACTCGTCGCCGTTTTCCTCGAGGGTGCGGATGCGGCGCGCCTTTATCCACAGCTGGTCGACAAACGACTCGTCGCGAAAGAACAGCCAGGTCGGACCGTAATCCTTTGTTTTTGCCTCAAAGATGCTGACGCATCGGTCGATTATCTCGTCGTACCGCTTGCCGAGCTCGATGTTATCCATGCCGTTCCTCTTTCGGTTGCTTATTTCGCTTGCGCGATCGTATGCACATATTATACCCGTTTTGCAGTGTAAAGTCAACGTTTTTTCGCATGAAGGCGATGTGCGCGGCGGTGTTGTGCGCGGCAAAGCAGCGCGGCGGAATATCCGCGGCGACCTTCTTGACTTTCGTAAAAATATAAATGTCAAGGGGTTATGTAAAATAAACCCTTTTCAGATTGGAAACGCATCTGTCTTTGGAGTTGTGGGTGTATGTAAGATTTTGAATTTTATAATATTTGTTTTTAAGGGGATATTTGAGTAATATTTTGATATATTTCGCCATAACAACATATTTTAATGGTTATATGCGTATAATATAAGGGTGATCTAAGGATAACGACGTATGACATAAGAATAATCATCCCCGATTTTGTTTTAGAATATAGTAAACACTCAGGAGGTGGGTCAAGTGGCAGATGCGAGCTTTATCAGAAACAGAATTACGCAGCTTCGTTTGCAAAAGGGCGTTTCGGAATATCAGATGGGGTATGACCTCGGTCACAGCAGAAGCTATGTCTACAACATTTCGTCGGGCAAGTCGCTTCCGCCCCTGCCCGAGTTCTTGGAGATATGCAACTATTTCGGCATAACGCCGAGTCAGTTTTTCGATACGTCAATTGAGAATCCTGCGCTGCTGCAGACGGCTATAGAAGAGCTGAAAAAGCTGAGTGACGATGATCTGATGTTGATTATCGGCAATATCCGCAGGTTAGCTAAAGACAGCTGACCGCCGTGATACGGCGATGTTGTGCAAAAAATACAGTCCCCGATGAGAAGCACTTGTGATTCTCATCGGGGACTGTTGCGTCGGGGTAAGCTGACCGAGCCGCCCGCGCCGTTATTTTGCCTATTCGATTACTTATCCGATTTATCCGAGCCGTCTGAATCTTCAGAGCTGTTCGCATCGGCGCTGCTGCTGTCAGACCTTGCATCATCCGAGCCGTTGTCGGAATCGTTGCTGCCGTCATGTGCGGCGGAGTCGGTGTTGTCTGCGCTATCGGTATTATCCGCATCTGCGCTGCTGTCCGAATCGCCCGTGTCGGCGCTGTGATTTTCGTCTCCCCGGTGTTCATCGTCGCTGCGGTCGTCGCGGCTGCCCCTTTCATCCGAGAAGGGCTGTGCGGGGAACACGTAGAAGCCCGCCTCGCGCATGGCCTTTACGCGCGCATCCTCCTCGCGGTCGCGCAGTGCGCGCTCCTTTTCGATGCGGCGGCGCTCCTCCTCGTCGCGCTTTGCCTGCTCTGCGTTTTCACGCTCGCTGCGGCGGCGCTGTTCGCTCTTCATTTCCTCGAGCTGTTCCATGGTGGCGTCGGTATCCATAGCTGCCTTGAACTGACCCTCGTCCATTATCTCGTACTTCATGAGGAATTCGGCTACGAAGCGCAGCTTATCCGCTTTTTCGGTCAGGATGCGCTCGGCGCGGTTGTATTCCTCCTCGACGATGCGATATATCTCGGAGTCGATCTTTGCCGCGGTCTGCTCGGAATAGTTGCGTCCGGAGGAGAAATCTCTGCCGAGGAACACCTCATCATCCGAGTGCTCGCTGCCGAGCACGACAGGTCCGAGCTCGTCGCTCATGCCGTATTTCGTGACCATATTGCGTGCGATGCTCGTCGCGCGCTGGATATCGTTCGATGCGCCGGTGGAAACGTCGCCGATAACGAGCTTTTCCGCCATGCGTCCGCCGAGCAGCCCGGCGATAGTTGCCTTCATCTGCGAAACGGTCATGTAGGAACGATCCTCGGTCGGGATGGACATCGTATAACCGCCCGTACCCTTGTTTCCGGGGATGATGGATATCTGATGAACGGGCATATCGGGCTGGAGAACATGCCCGACGATAGCGTGACCCGCCTCGTGATATGCGGTGAGCTTACGCTCCTTTTCGCTGATAACGGCGCTCTTTTTCGGGGTGCCGACCATGACCTTAATCATGGCGTCCTCGATGTCGTTCATGCCGATGAGCGACTTTCCGCGGCGTGCTGCAAGCAGCGCTGCCTCATTGAGTAGGTTTGCAAGGTCTGCACCCGTGAAGCCTGTCGTGCTGCGCGCGATGACCGAGAGGTCAACATCTCCCTCAAAGGGCTTACCCTTGGAGTGGACGCGCAGGATAGCCTCTCTACCCTTGATGTCGGGGTAGTTGACCGTTACCTGACGGTCGAAGCGTCCGGGACGGAGCAGCGCGGGGTCGAGGATGTCGGGACGGTTGGTCGCGGCGATAACGATAACGCCGTCCGAGCCGTCAAAGCCGTCCATCTCTACGAGCAGCTGATTGAGCGTCTGCTCGCGCTCGTCGTGCCCGCCGCCGAGACCTGCGCCGCGGTGGCGTCCGACAGCGTCTATCTCGTCGATAAAGATGATGGCTGCGGGGTATTTCTTAGCTCCCGCAAAGAGGTCGCGGACGCGGGACGCGCCGACACCGACATACATCTCTACAAAGTCCGAGCCCGAAATGGAGAAGAAGGGAACTCCCGCTTCTCCCGCCACCGCCTTTGCGAGCAGGGTTTTACCCGTACCGGGAGGGCCGACGAGCAGCACGCCGTGCGGTATCTTTGCGCCGAGTCGGCTGAAATGCGCGGGGTCCTTGAGGAACTGAACTATCTCGACCAGCTCCTCCTTTTCCTCGTCTGCGCCCGCAACGTCGGCGAAGGTGACGCGCTTTTTATCTACATCGTAGGTCTTTGCGTGCGATTTTCCGAAGGAGCCTATCTTTCCGCCTCTGCCGTTCGCCTGATTCATCATGAATATCCACAGGGCGATGAACAGTACGAGCATAAGCACGTACGGCAGCAGGCTTACCCACCACGGGATATCGACGGGCGCGGGCATGTCGTAGCTCTCGATTATGCCGTCCTTTGCCTGCTGCTTGACGGTGTCGCTCAGGTCGAGATAGAACTGCTCGAAGGAGCGGAGCTTATACGTGACCGTTGAACCGTCCTTCAGCTCCATGGTCAATAGGTTGCTCTCGCTGAGCTCGAACGATTTGACCTGCTCCCCATTAAAGAGGGTGAGGACCTGACTGTATTTTACCTGCTCTGAGCTCGTGTCGCGGAGCATGAGCGAGGCGGAGAAGATGATAATTCCCATCAGAACTATCCAGAACAGCAGTGAGGAGTATCTTTTCTTTTTCATGTGGCCTCCAAAGTATCATACCGATAGTTTGACCTGATTACGGCGTAATTATTGAGCTCCCGAAAAATTTTACCCTGCGGCATCACTTTTCGTAAACGCTGCGGCGCAGCACTCCGACGTACGGCAGCGCGCGATACGCCTCATCATAGTCGAGGCCGTAACCGACGACGAACTCGTCGGGAATGACCTTGCCCGTGTAATCGGGCTCAAAATCGACCTCGCGGCGGTCGGGCTTATCGAGCAGTGTGCAGGTCCGCACCGATTTTGCACCCTTGAGGCGCAGATATTCCGAGAGGTAGGAGAGGGTCCTGCCGCTGTCGATGATGTCCTCAACGATGAGGATGTTGCAGTTCGAAAGGTCGGCGCGGTGAATATCGAGGATGATGTTCACGCGGCCCGAGGTCGACGTGCCCCCGCCGTAGGACGAGACCTTCATGAAGTCTATCTCGACGGGCAGCGATATTCGCTTCATCAGCTCGCCCATAAAGACGACCGAGCCTTTGAGTATGCAGAGCAGCACGAGCTTTGAGTCGTCGCCCGCGTAATCGCGGTCTATCTCGTCGGCGATGCGGCGGACTATATCGTTTATCTCCTCCTCGGAGACGAGGATTCTTTCGATGTCCTTGTTTATCTGAGACATTGTATGCGTTTCCTTTCGCCTTTAAGGTATGCCGATATTGCTTTAATAATAATTAATGATAGTTCGGCGGTGATTCGCGGTGAATTGTGCGGATATCTGTGCCCGACGGCATTTTGCCGACGGACTGCCAACGGTATCTGCGCCGGCTGTATCTACGCTCGGGGAGTCCGACACGCCGCGTCAAAGCTAAGGTCGACGCACGGCGAGCCGTCTGCTGCGTCGTGCAGAACACCGTCCCGCACGGCGACAAACGGTATCCAGACGATGCCGTCGCCGTCGCAGACGATGGGCAGCTGCCGCCGCAGCTCGGGCGGTATCCCTGCCTCGCGGAAGAGATTTTTCAGACTGCGGTGCATTCCGCGCACAAATACGCGGTCGCCCGGCTGTCGCATCCGCGCGGATAATGTACCCTTTAGTTTAGCAGATGAGACCGTTATGTTTGTAGATAAATTGTAAATATTTTCGCCCTGTGCATCACGAAATTTTGCTGTATCGGCAGACACGCCGTCTGCCGTGCTGCCCGCCGAAAGGTTTGCCGCGCCGCCCTCGGTAAATCCCGTAATAAAGCCTGCCGTACATCCGGCCACGGTTGCTCCGTCGGAGCTTGCGCGGTCGGTTTTGTCGGGGTCTGCGCAGTCGGTCGTTTCGATACTCGCGCGGGTCACTCCGCTCATATCGATGATGAGCAGCGAGCCGTCGGGCAGGCGGTTTTCGCCGTAATGAAGGGGGATCTCGCCGAGGGTTCTGCAATCTTTGCTGTCTTTGCCGCCACTGCTGTCACGACAGTCTCCGCCGTCATTTTCGCCGCACCCGCTGCCGCTGCAATTCCGTCTGCTGTTCTGCGGGCGTTCAGTGCGGGCGCGGGACTCGCGTTCGCTGTCGGGTGAGAGCATTATCCCGCCCGGGAGCTTTGTTGCGCGTATCCCACCGGGCAGGCTGAGCGTTTTGGAGGTCTCACCGCTGCGGCAGAGCCAGGACAGTGCCGCAAGGTTTCCGCTGCCGAGCTCGGCGCTTATCCCGTGCCGCGCGCGGTAGCCGCTGAAAAACGACAGCAGCCGTCTGCGCAGCAGCGGCTCGGGCAGCTCCGAAATCAGCTGCATCGTGTCGAATGCTTTATCCATTGTCGTATGGATAACCGTGTCTTTAATGTCGATTCGGGTCGAATCGCTCGTGCCGAACCGATTCACGGTCTCTTTTTTGTCGATATGGGTCGAGCAATGTCCCACACTGCACGGATTTAGACTGTTTCTTGTGTCGACAGCGGTCGAAGCCTGTGCAGAGCTGTCGCTTGCGGCGGTATCGCGATACTCACCGAGCAGCGCGGTCAGCCGACGCAGACCCTCATCGGGCAGTGCGGCAAGCGCCGAGAGCAGCGCCTCATCCTCTCGCAGCAGCCGCGCGGTGCGGTATGCTGCTTCGGGGGCGTGCGGCGACAGCTCGCAGAGCGCGGGCACGCAGCGGGAGCGGATGACGTTCCGTGCGCAGCAGGGTTCAAGATTCGTGCTGTCGGTGACAAATTCGATGCCGTTCTCGGCGACATAGCTGTCTATCTCTGCGCGCGGGAGCGAGAGCAGCGGGCGCAGCACGGGTATTCCGCCCGAGAGCGCGGAGACGCTGTATTCGGGTATCCCGCACAGCCCCGCAAGCGCGCTGCCGCGTGCGAGACGAAACAGCATCGTTTCGAGCTCGTCGTTCGCATGATGGGCGGTAACGATACATTCGCAGCCGTATTCTGCCGCCGCCTCTCTCAGACAGGCGTAGCGCAGCTCGCGCGCCGCCTCCTCAAGTCCCATGCCGTGCTCGCGCGCATAGGCGGGAACATCGGCGCGGCAGATCCTGAGAGTTACGCCGTGCGCGGCGCAGAAGCGTCGGCAGTGCCGCTCGTCTCGCTCCGCCTCGTCGCCGCGCATGCAGTGGTTGAGATGGAGCGCGACGGGGGTGATGCCGCAGTCGCCCTGACAGGAAAGCAGTGCATGCAGCAGTGCGGAGGAATCGCCCCCGCCGCTGTAGCCCACGAGCAAACGCGCGCCGCGCAGACCGTATCTCCCGACGGCATCGCGCACCGCTGCGGTTACGCGGTCGGAGCTGCCGCGCCCCGATCGCTCTCCGCTATCGCCGCGCTGCGCGTGATTGTCGCGGTCGCAGTACTCTGCCCGACCTACGCCGCCGTTATCCGCTGCGGCGGTCACGACGAGGGCTCCTCTACGTCGGAGATCGAAGTGAATTTCGTATACTGTCCGAACCATCCGAGCTCGACCGTTCCCGTCGAACCGTGTCGGTTCTTTGCAATGATAACATTAGCCACATTCAGCTTCGGCTCGACCGCGCCGCCCTTGGATTCCTTACCGTTCTCGTAGTATTCGGGGCGGTAGAGGAACATTACGATGTCCGCATCCTGCTCTATCGCACCCGAATCGCGCAGGTCGGAGAGCATCGGTATCTTCTCGGTTCTCGACTCGGTCGCACGCGAGAGCTGCGCGCAGCAGATAACGGGAACATGCAGCTCCTTTGCGAGCAGCTTCATGTTGCGCGAGATGTCCGAGACCTCCTGAACGCGGTTATCTATCTTTCGGTCGGAGTTCATCAGCTGCAGATAGTCGACGACGACGAGACCGAGGTTTTTCTGCTTGAGTCGGCGGAGCTTGGCGCGCATACCCGTTACGGTGATGCCGGGGGTATCGTCGATGTAGATATTGCATTCGGAGAGGGCGGATGCCGCATGCGCGATGCGCGTCCAATCCTCGCCCGAGAGCTTTCCGCTTCGCATAGCGCCCGACTCGATAAGCCCCTCGCTCGACAGCATACGCTGTACAAGCTGCTCGCAGGACATCTCGAGCGAAAAGACCGCGACCGCCTTGCCCGTCTTTTTCGCCGCGTTTGAAGCGATGTTAAGACAGAACGAGGTCTTACCCATACCGGGGCGGGCGCCGACGAGCACGAGGTCGGAGTCGCCGAGACCGATGAGCACCTTGTCGAGGTCTCCGAAGCCGGTCGGCGTTCCATTCGTGCTTTCGGGGTCGTCACTGAGCGCGCGCAGCCCGTCGTAAACCGACACGAGAACGTCGCGGATGTGGACAAAATCCTTACTGCCCGTGCCCTGAACTATCGAGAATATCTTCTGCTCCGACTGCTCGAGAATGCTGCTCACATCGTCCTGCGCGGTGTACGCCGTCTCGGTTATCTCGTTGCAGGCGGTGATGAGCTGACGCAGTCGGCTCTTGTCGCGGACTATCGTCGCATAGTCCTTTATGTTTGCGGAGGAGGGGACTATCTCCGCGAGTACGCGAATGTATGTGCGTCCCTGCTCGTTCGAGGCGTAGACCCCGCGGCGGACGAGCATGTCTATCAGGGTGACGACGTCGATGGTCTTATCCTGAAGATACAGCTCCTTGAGTGCGAGCCATATCTCGCGGTGATCCTCGGTGGAAAAATCCTCCGCCGTCAGCTTATCCGCAACGAGATTCAGACTGTCAGGGTCGATGAGCACCGAGCCGATGACCGACTGCTCCGCCTCTATTGAAACGGGCAGCTCGCGCCTGATGTCACTTAGTTCCATTAAAATACTACCTCTTCCTTCGGATTGCGCCCTTCCGCGCACCGCTTACTTTTCGGTAACTACAACGTTTATCTTGCCGACGATGCCCGCATACAGCTTTACCTCAAAGGTGTAGGAGCCGTATGCCTTGATGCCGTCCATGTCTATCTTGCGGCGGTCGATGACGATGCCCGTCTGCGCCTGAAGCGCCTCGGCTATATCCTTGCCTGTTACCGAGCCGTAGAGCCTGCCGTCCGAGCCGCCCGATGCCTCGATCTTGACGAGCACCGACTCGAGCTTTTCCTTCGTCGCCTTTGCCTCTGCGGTCTCGACCTCGATGCGGTGACGCTCCGCGCTCTCCTTGTTTTTAAGGTCGTTGAGCGCCGCGCCCGTAGCCTCTACCGCGAGCCCGCGCGGGAGCAGATAGTTTCTTGCGTAGCCGTCGGAGACATTTATCAGCTGTCCCTTTTTGCCCTGAGCTTTTACGTCCTGTGTGAGGATAACCTTCATTTTACTTACCTCTCTGTATGTCTAAAATGTTTGTATAATTTGTTTTTGAATGTGACACTGTTGCGGTGCCGCAGAGTTCTTGCTGCAATTATGCCGATTATTCTGCGGCAGAGAAAATCGTTTGGAGTGTTCGATTTTATCGCCGCAGAGCTACTCTTCGTCGAGATAGCTGTCGATCGCATCAAGCAGCATCTGCTTCGCATCCGCCACCGTAACTCCCGTCAGCTGCGTAGCAGCTACGTCGAATCTTCCTCCGCCGCCTATCTTCTCCGCGATGAGCTGAACATTTATCTCTCCCGCCGACCTTGCGCTGATATGCACATAGCCGTTGAGCGGGCAGATAACAAAGGAAGCCTCGACTCCGTCGACCGACAGCAGCTTATCCGCCGCCTTTGCCGCGGAGACGCGGTCGAGCGCGGTCAGCTCATCGCTGCCGCTTGCGACCGAGACGGCTATCGCGGTGCGGTAGAGCATAACGTCGCTCTCAAACCGCGCCTCGCTCATAAAGTCGCGCAGGTCGGTCTTGAACAGCTCCTCCGTATCCGCGGGGTCCGCGCCCTCGCCGCGCAGATAGAGCGCCGCGCTGAAGGTGCGGGTGTGCGTGTTGCGGGTGAAGCGGCGGGTGTCGAGCAGGATGCCGGCGAATATCATATCCGCCTCCTCCTTCGGCAGGCTGCCTGCGGGTATCGACTGCTCGAGTATTTCGGTGACAAGCTCGCATGCGCTCGATGCCGACGGCTCGATGTAGGTGATTATCGGATTTGTCGGGTACTCCGCGACCTTTCGGTGGTGGTCGATTATGACGGTGGAGAGAACGTTGTCCGCAATCTCGGGCGACTCAAACTTTTCGCGGTTGTTGACGTCGCAGATGACGAGCAGCGTCTCGCTCGTGATGGTGTCCTGCGCGTCGGACGCGCCGATGAACACCGACGAGAGGTCGGGCGTAGCCCTGAGCTTTGCCAGCGCGCGGGAAAGATTGGGGTCGCGGTCGTTTACGATGATGTTGACGCGAACACCGCAGAATATCGCGAGCCGCGCAACGCCGACGCACGCGCCGAGCGAGTCAAAATCCGCACCCGCATGTCCCATGACGAGGATGTTTGACGACTTGGATATCGCGACCGCGAGCGCATTCGCGATGACCCTCGCCCTGACCTTGGTGCGCTTGGAAACGCCCTTGCTCTTTCCGCCGTAGAATTCGAGCGCGCCGCCGCGCCGCACTACAGCCTGGTCCCCGCCGCGCTGCAGCGCCATGTCAAGCGCAGCCTTTGCTGCGCGTTCCTTATCGGTAAGATTGCCGAAGCCGCCGGAGAGACCCATGGATATCGTGACGGGCATGCTGCCGTCTCCTACCCTTACCTCTCTCACGCGGTCGAGAATATCAAAGCGCCGCTCGGCGAACTCGTCGAGATGCCGCGCCTCGAATATGAACATGTACCGCTCCTTTTCATACTCGCGGAAGATTCCGCCGACCGACTCCGCCCATTCCTTGAGCACAGCCTCGACCTCGCCTGCGACCGTTCGGTACTGCTCCTGAACGTACTGCATCAGCTCCTCGAGATTGTCTATCATGATGTAGCAGACGACGGGACTCTCGTTCTGTATCTGCATGTACAGCGAGCTGACCTCGGTGCGGTCGTTGAAAAAAGCCATCACGCAGCGGCGCGAATCGAGGGTCAGGCGGTAGCCCTTTACCCCCCACTGCCTGCCGAAGCGGTGGTAGTCGTAGTTCTCCTCCGAGTCGGGCGAGAGAACGTCCTCCGCGGTGAAGCCGCATATCTCGCTGACGGGCGCGCCGACCGCCTCCTCGCCCTCGACGCAGACCGAGGCAAAGCTGTTATTTATCCACCTGATTATGCCGCCCTCGTCGAATATGACGATGGGTCTGCGATGCTGCAGCAGCGCGTCGAGCACCGTTGTGTCGGTTTCGCGGTCGCTGCGGTCGAGTATGAAGCTGCGGTGCGCCTTGAACGCTCCCATAAGCACGGTCAGTGCCGCGCATGCGGGGATGTAGAGCAGCATGACGGTGACCGATGTCGCGGTGCGTGCCGCCGAGTCGGGTATCTTAGTGCAGATCAGTGCGGTGACCCCGAGAAAGAATAGCGCGAGCAGGGCACTGGGCAGGATGGTTATCGCGCGCTGCTTTATCAGGCGCTTCTTCCTGCCGCTCAGGATGCGCCTGCCCTTTGCGCGGCGCGAGCCGCTTTCGTTGTTGTTTTTCAATCGCTTGTCCTCCGTTTTCGGGGCATGCAGGGTCGCGAGCCCCGCCGCTCCGTATGGCTTAAAGTGTTTTTCAGTGAGGTGTACTCCGTTTGGGTACACGGTCGCATATATGTCCTCTCTGCGGCGCCGCCGCAGAGGATGATGCGTTTTTAGGTTTTGCTTTGCTTTAGTATGTTTTGATTTTCGCGGATGCGTCGGTCGGGGAGTGCTCTGCCGATGCCGATGTGCTTTTAACGCGCCCTGCACGCGGGGGAACACCGCATTTTCGCAGCGATGCTGCGGGGAGTGCGGGGCTGCGGATATTTAATCTTCCCTGCGGCGCGCCCGTATCTCCTCGCGGAAGGTGTGTATCAGACCTACGAGCACGAACAGCATCGCCGCTATCCCTGCGCTCGATATCAGCGCGGCAAGGCAGATGACGGCTGTCATAATGTATATCGCGCCGCCGCCCGTCCGCTGCTTTGCGCCGGTGAGCACGGTGCAAAGCCCGACCGCCAGAAATCCGGGGGTCAGCACCGCCGTGAGGTTTTCTGCGGAAACGGTGACCACGCTGTCAGGCGCTGAGGAACTGAGCAGAAATGAGATGAGGAAGGCTGCGGTGAATATTATCGCCGCCGCAAGACTCATCGTTACCCCGCCGCGCTTATCGACCTGCGGGGGCGCGAGAAAGCGGACGCAGCCGCCGAACACGGCGTGTGCGAGCCAGCTTACGACGAGCGCCGAGACGATGGCTATCGACGGCAGCGACCGCAGCATCACGGTTTTCATCGAGTCGAGATACGAGCCGAGCTCCGCCGAGGTCATTCCGTACATCGGCATGTCACTGCCCTCCATCGAGTCGACAAGCCCGAGCATCGAGCTCTTTATCTCCGAGAATGGGGCCTTGACGGTCGCCCATGTCGTCGCCGGCGACAGCTCCCCGCCTGTGATATACGTATCCGACGCAAATTGCAGCAGCGCAAGCAGCAAAAGCGCCGCGGCGGAGGCGACGAGCGAGGTGTTCTTTGTCATTTTTCCCTCTGCGCTGAGGCAGATGAAGTACGCGAGCAGCGCAGCCGCTGCGCTCCATGCGGGAACGAGAGGGGCGTACAGCACTGCGGCGGCAGCCGAGCCGAACAGCGGAGCAAGAGCGAAGATATGCCTGCCGGAGGCGAATGCCGCGACCGCGCCGAAGCCCGCGGAGACGGCGAGCCACAGCCAGCCGCCGTATACCCCGCGCGCGAGCAGCGCCGCGACCGACGACAGCACCGCCGCAAGTATGACGGTAAAGGTAGGTATCTGTCTTTTTTTGTCGTTTATTTCGTTATTCATGATACCTCCCTGTGTTCATGTGTCGGTGGTTGTATGCTGTCTTTGCGTGACTGCGTCGTTTGCGTACAGGCGATTACATATACGTGCTCGCGGGTGTGTGTTCATATGTCCCGGCTTTCGCGCGGATGCGGGGCTGAATTTTTGTTTTTTCTCCCGGGAGCGCCGCACACGGCAGGATGGCAATCTTGCGCCTGTGTACAATACTCCGTATTATGATTATCCTTAATTATAGCATATAATATGCGTTTTGTAAATAACAATCGCAGCGCGGCGGGGTTTTTCGTGAAAGACCCCTGAAAAAGCTTTTTTGTTTACGGCGGGGCTTTAGTTTGCACCGCGCTGACGCGGGCGGGTTGTGTGCGGATGAAGGTTGTTTTTGCTGAAAAGG
>OIYS01001352.1_pt1 | contig 12655 bp, 10 predicted proteins | sample 1588271 | NCBI WGS metagenome assembly OIYS01 (sample SAMN03283286) | human gut metagenome | biome: human-associated habitat; material: feces | host: Homo sapiens | place: Peru | collected 2012
GTGGGACTGCAACTCCCTGATCGTTGGTTCAAATCCGACTAGCTCCTCCATATTAATTGATATTCAGAAGTTATTCTGAGAAAATAAATGCTAACTATAAATAGTTAGCTTTTTTGTTGTATAGATATGTTTATTTTAAAAAAAAAACTGAGCCAATTAAAATCGTCTTCAGTTCACTTTAACAAAGCAATATCTTGCTCAACATTAAATATATGTATTAATTATTGACACATATATTTTCGTAATCATTTTCTAAAGTCTCTTGATTACTTGCTGTAAAAGTTAGTTCATTATTAACAAATTTGGATGTGTACTTAGCCTTAACGACTATATCTTTATTAGCTTCAATTTCACTTAAATTCTTATCACAGTCGATAAGCGAAATTTCTTTGTCTCCATATATTAGTGAAGGGCCTTCTGTAACTCTGGATGCTTCTATTATAATTTCATCACCATTATAAGAAATGCTACTTGGAGCCATTCCCTTTACATCATCAAGTTCTCTAATTTCCGAAACATTTCCTTTTTTATTAATAGCATATAAATATAAGTCCCTATCAAAGTCTCCCTTATAAGTTTCATACAATAACATATTATTTATAAAATAAAATGATAGTTCATCTTTTGCATATCCTGATTCTGTTGCTAACTTTTTACCATTTACTAACACATCAAATGATGTATACTCATTATCAATAACATCAAGTTCAACATAAAAATCATCATTTAGTTTATAAACAACTTTGTCATTCTTTTTTAAGCTAGTAACTTCTAATTTGTAAAAACCACTCTTACCATTTTCTGGACTACTTAATACAATACCACTATTTGTATTATCAGGTTTAGTTATAGTACCAGGCTCCTTCTTTTTAGATATTTCTTTATAGGCAATAAAACCTGTAAAACAAATTACTAACAATACCAAGAATACTATAAGCACGACATACCCACTAGAAACTTTCTTTTCGTTATCCATTTTTATATTTCCTTTCTACTCTAACTTAACTATACCCCCCCCCGGTTAATTTTGTCAAAGAAAAGCATACGCTTTCGCATATGTTTACGTTTCTGCGTAAAACACAAAAAAATAAAAATAAAATTCTATTTATTTCTAGCTAAACTCTTTAATCCGGTATCAACCATCTCAAAATATCCACTATTTTTTTCATGAAAACATTTAAAAGCTTTCTTTAGTTCTAAAAAATTTAATTTATCATTCATAAATTTATTATAATCATTTAAATAATCATCTTCATAATTTAATAGACTAATACCCCTAGTATAATCTGTCATATAAAAAGAATCTTGAACTTTGTAACTTTTTATAAAATCATAATATTCATATATCGGCCCTTGCATTAACAATACGCCATCATTTTTTCTGCCAATAGAAAATTTTGAAGCATCAACAATATGCCTAAAATCGTTATTATCAACTACTATATTTAAAACGTGATTTAGACTAGTATCTTTTTCACTTGGAGTGTAAGTTACATTAATTTTTACGCCCTTCTTTCTTTTAGTAATAGTTTTCTTACTTTTACCACATAAATCAATTTTATTTAATGACTTTCTTACACATTCGTTAACACAAAAACAATCATGTTTTTCATTTTTAAAAGTGCAACTAACACTTACGATTGGATCATAAACAAACAATTGAGATGAGTTATAATTTAATTCTTTAAATATTCTGTATAATAAGTCAGAAACATGCCTGCAGTAACCATATCCGGACATAATATAACTTCCACACAAATCAAAAGGAATAATTTTTTCTTTTTCAAGATTAATCAAATCAATCGGAACATTGATCACAAATGATTTGGTAGATAAATATCCTATTCTATACATAGCATAAAAAGTTTTCATTATTTTAATCGGATCATCTTGTATTCCAAGATCTATAAAAAATTTTGCTATTAATCTTATGACTTCGTCATAATTTTTAGAAATCTCTAAAAGTTCATTTTTATAATACATACTATCCCCCAATAATATTATACTACCACATAAAATAGATATTTTAACATGAATTGTTCTACATTATTTATCATTCTACTCTAAATAAACCAAATTAAATAAAAAATTGCAAATTAAAGAAAGTTTTTTATGTTCCTACCAACTTTACGCTAAAAGTTTTTAATATCTTACAAATAACATACATAATTCGTATTCTTTTACGTTTTGCGTATATTTTTCTTAAAAATGAGAAAATTTTTACTGGTGGTAGTATGTATCCTAACAGATTGGCAGATTTAAGAGATGAAGCAGAACTTACCCAAGAAGAACTTTCTAAGGTAATTGGTGGTTCACGCGTAAACATAAGCAATTGGGAAACTGGTAAAGAAACTCCAAATATAAATAGAGTTAATCTTTTGGCAAACTATTTTAATGTAAGTTTAGATTATATATTTAGACTAACAAATGACAAAAGTGTCAAAGATATAGAGAATTGTCCTATTGATAGACAAGTGGTTGGCAAACGTTTAAGGTCATTTAGAAAATCAAATAACCTAACTTTAAAAAACCTTGCTGATGAATTAAATACGACACCTTCTACTCTATGTGCTTATGAAGCAGGCAAAACTCTACTTTTAACTTCATTTGCTTTGCAAATCTGTCAAAGGCATAAGGTCTCAATGGATTGGCTTTATGGTAAAAAAAATTAGAAATCAAATGATTTTCTAATTTTTTTTAATGTAATACATTATCTCTTCATAAGTATCTATAAAAACCGACACGTAAATAGTGAAATCTTTTAACAAAAGCAAAAGAAGTACTTTATCTGCGTTTTCACTTTTTCGTAATCCTTTTTTTATTTTTTCTTTTGCATCATCTAATATATAATATTTTTGCCTTAAATAATAAATAAGAAAAAGAAACACAGCTAATAGCATAAATATTCCCATGGTTTTAATAGCAAATACACCTGAAATAGCTCCTAGTAAAATGAGTATATAAGCTATAAAAATAATATATTTAACAATTGTATTAACAAAAATACCTAAATATTTATTCAAGTTATTACTCTTTTCACCAACTAACATAAAAGCCATATAAGAACCTACAATTAAGCTTAATATAGAATCATTATGAAATACGGGCGTAGATAATTTTATAACATTCCTTGTGCCATCGTATGAGTCACTATATTTTTTTCTTGTTTCAATAATAATGACATCTTCTAATTTGCATTTTTCAGTTATTTTTAAGGCTATATCAAATCCGGTTAACTTATCTTTATTAGTAAATCTATCATATTTTTTGTAAACAATAGTCATTAAAAAATATATTACAAAAGAAATTAAGATTATTAACCAAAAAATAGCATCTATCATTTTATAATCTCGTAAACCGTTCCTTCTCTTGTATCTTTAATAACAATCTTTTTTGCTAATAATTCATCCCTGATTTTATCCGCTTCGGCAAAATCTTTGTTCTTTTTAGCCTCATTACGTTTCAAAATCATTTCATTTATATACTCTTTTAATTCTAAAGAAATGTCGTCCTCTGCGTTTTTTAATAAATCCAACCCAAATACTTTGTCCCAAGACTCTATTAAGGAAAGTTTAGTTTTTCCGGATACTTCTCGGTCTTTCATTAATTCATACAAAAGAGTTATGGCATTCGAAGTATTCATATCATTAGCCAAGCATTCTTTAAACTTGTCATCATATGATCTAAAATCATTATCGTTATAAGATCCCTCATTCTTAAGCAAAGAGATTCTATTCAAAAGTTTTAAATAGGAACTTTCTGCTTGATCTAATAATGGGAAAGTAAAATTAACCTGTTTATGATAGTATGAGTTTAAAATAAAATATCTATATGATAAAGGATTATATCCTTCTTCTTTTAATTTTGATGCAGTAAGGACATGACCAAGACTTTTACTCATCTTAACATTGTTTGTTAAAAGCCATGATAAATGAACCCAGTAATTACACCATTTGTGACCTAGATATGATTCACTTTGAGCTATTTCATTTGTGTGATGAGGAAATATTGCATCTTCCGCACCAAAGTGAATATCCAAATGCTCTCCTAGGTGCTTTATAGCAATTCCTGAACATTCAATATGCCAACCGGGAAATCCTCTACCAAATGGGCTATCCCATTGAAGTTCTTGATTCCCAAACTTTGAATTTGTAAACCATAGAACAAAATCTGCTGGATTCTTTTTTCCTTCATCATTTGAAACATCATCACGACTTGCAACGATTAAATCATCTTTATTTCTTCCGGAAAGTTGATAATATGTTTCATCTTTAGAAGTATCAAAATATATATTTCCATTGCTTTCATATGCATATCCATCTTTTAAAAGCTTTTCAATAATTTTAATATACATATCAATTTCTGAAGTCGCAGGAACAACTATTTCAGGCCATTTAATATTAAGCAACTTACACTCTTTTTTAAATTCGTTTGTGTAAAACAAAGCTATTTCATGAGATGTTTTGTGTTCACGCTCCATAGCAATAACCATTTTATCTTCACCTGTGTCTCCATCGCTTTTTAAGTGACCAACATCAGTTATATTCATACATCTTATGACTTTATATCCTAAATAGTTGAAAGTTTTTTCAAACACATCTTCCAAAATATATGTACGCATGTTTCCAATATGTTGATAATGGTATACAGTAGGTCCGCAAGTATACATTCTAACCACACCAGGTTCATTTGGAACAAACTCTTCAATTTTCTTCGTTAAAGTATTAAAAAATCTCATTTTTTCCTCCTTGTAAAATATATGTTTATTTTATCACAATCTAGTATAAAAAAAAAGATTGTTAATAACAATCTATTTTAAAGAATTAATAACATTTATTGCCGCTGTAGCCCCTTCACTAGCCGCCGTAACAAGTTGATAAATTTGTTTATTTACAATATCTCCTGCTGCATATATACCTTTTACATTAGTCTCTTGACGTTCATCAACCAAAATGTAACCATTATCATTTGTTATTTTAAGCTCATTTGCAAATCCTGTTTTTGGACTAAATCCGATATAGATGAACAAACCATCAACCGGAAGATCTCCATAGTTTTGGAGGGTTATTTTAGAAAGAATTCCATCTTTCTCATGCAAAGCCGTAACATGATCATTATTGATAATTTGAATATTTTTAGTATTTGTTACTTTGTCGATTATTTCCTTTTGAGCATTAAAAATATCTTTACGATGAACTAAATAGATTTTTTTTACGATATTAGCAAGATAAAGTGATTCTTGTAAAGCACTATTACCTCCGCCCACAACTGCAACAACTTTATTTTTGAAAAAATGGCCATCACATAAAGCACAAGTGCTGATGCCTTTACCAAGTAGTTTATCCTCTAATGGTAAGTTAAGGGTTCTTTGGCTTCGACCAGTTGCAATTATTATTCTTTTAGTTTTAAACTCGGCATTTTTAGTTTTAATAATTTTAATTTCATTTTCTAAAGTAACTTTTAAAACTTCATCATATTTAATATCTACCCCAAGTTTGTTAATTTGATTCATCAGTTTCTCGGCTAAATCTGGGCCAGAAACACTTTCAAATCCAGGGTAATTATCAATTTTCTCAATATTGTTTAAGAGTCCACCTGGCATTGATTTATCAATTATTAATACATTCAAATTTCCTCTTTTGGCATAAATGGCTGCTGTAATACCAGATATACCCATACCAACAATTACCAAATCATATATCATAGCTTCTCCTTAATTAATATATTTTATATCAGTGTCTTTATTATCATTATATAGATCTTCAAATTTTCCTTTTCGCGATATGATCATAAACGCTCCTAAGGCTATTATAAACAGAATAACAGATACAATTTGAGCCACCTTAAATCCACCTAACATCAATGAATCCGTGCGCATCGCCTCAATAAAGAAACGCCCAACACTGTACCACATGAAATATAAACATGTTTGCTGTCCAATTTTAGTATATTTTTGTTTTCTCACTATAATAATTATAATTGCCCCGATTAAACACCAAAGCGATTCATAGAAAAATGTTGGATGATAATAAATTCCATCTATATTCATACCATTTATGATAAATTTGGGAATATGTAAACCCTTTAGAGTTTGCAAAGACGTTGCCATCCCATGAGCCTCTTGATTAAAAAAGTTTCCCCATCTTCCAATGGCTTGGGCAAGTAATAAAAAGGGTGATACGATATCAAATATTTTTAATGTTTCCTTATTATACTTTTTACAATATAAAATAGCACAAATGCCTCCGGCTAAAACACCTCCATGAATAGCTAATCCACCATTCCAAATATAGAGAATATCAATTAAATTATTTTTGTAACTCTCAAAATTAAAAGCCACGTAATATAAGCGAGCCCCAATTATTCCCGTTATAATAGACCAAAAAGCTAAATTAAACATAAAATCATCACCTATGTGAAACTTTTTAGCCTCCATTATTGAAAGGAATATAGCCACTACACATGCTATTAAAATAAATACTGAATACCATCTAATTTCGATATTTCCGAGAGTTACTAACACTGGATTCATATTATCACATCCTCTAATGATTATAACATCTTTTTCAAAAATTCACCAGTATAAGACGACTTGCATTTTGCTACTTCTTCTGGAGTTCCACTAGTAACTATTTCTCCGCCGTATTCTCCACCTTCCGGTCCCAAATCAATTATATAGTCAGCTACTTTTATAACATCTAAATTATGTTCAATTACTATAACTGTATCTCCATTATCTACAATACGATTTAATATTGTTAATAATTTGTCTATATCTTGGAAATGTAAACCTGTAGTAGGTTCATCTAATATAAATACGCTCTTACCTGTTGGCTTTTTTTGTAATTCTTTTGCAAGTTTAACTCTTCCTGCTTCTCCCCCTGATAAAGTCGTTGCACTTTGACCAAGTTTTATATAAGACAAACCGACATCCATCATAACTTGAAGTTTACTTTTTATCTTAGGAACATTTTCAAAAACTTCTAATGCTTCTTTGACTCTTAGATCAAGTACATCAGCTATACTTAAGCCCTTAAATTTTATATCCAATGTTTCTTTATTGTATCTCTTGCCTTTACATATATCACAAGGGACATATACATCAGGTAAAAAGTGCATTTCTATTTTCTTAACGCCATCACCGCAACAAGCTTCACAGCGTCCGCCTTTAACATTGAATGAAAAACGTGATTTGTCGTAACCTCTTATTTTACTTTCTTTCATTTCAGCAAATAAATCTCTTATATCATCAAACACAGAAACATAAGTTGCTGGATTACTTCTTGGTGTCCTACCTATTGCATCTTGGGTTATTTGAACAACTTTATCTATTTCTTCTAAGCCCTCTATTTTTTTATGTTTTCCCGGAATAACTTTACTATTATATATTTTTTTGGCTAAAGCTTTGTATAATATTTCATTTATTAAGCTGCTTTTCCCCGAACCAGATACCCCAGTTACACAAACAAACATGCCTAGAGGTATTTTTACATCTATTTTTTTTAGATTATGCTCTTCAGCTTTTTTTATGGTAATAAATTTTTTGTTACCTTTTCTTCTATTTTTAGGAACTTCTATTTTTCTTTCACCACTTAAAAATTTTCCAGTTATGCTATTTTTATTGTTCATAACCTCCTGAGGAGTTCCACACGCCAAGATATTTCCGCCGTCTTCACCAGCACCAGGTCCAATATCAACAAGGTAATCAGCCGCTAACATTGTATCAGAATCATGTTCTACGACTATCAAAGTATTCCCTAAATCTCGCATATCCTTAAGAGAATTAATTAACTTTTCGTTATCCCTTTGATGAAGACCAATACTAGGTTCATCCAAAACATAAAGTACGCCTGATAATTTACTGCCAATTTGAGTAGCTAAACGAATTCTTTGGCTTTCTCCACCAGATAATGTCGAAGCACTACGTGAAAGCGACAAATAAGACAAACCTACATTAATTAAAAAATCAAGACGATTTAATATTTCCTTAATTATCAAACCACTTATATTCTTTTGCTCATTGGTTAGCTTTAGATTTGCAACAAAATCCCTTAAGTCTTTTATGCTCATCTCGGTCATCTCATATATGTTTTTATGATTAATGTAAACCGATAAAACGCCTTCCTGTAACCTGGCACCATGACATTTTTCACATTCGTTTTCAATCATGTAATTTTCAAGCCAATCTCTTATCCAAGCACTAGAAGTTTCCATATATCTTCGTTCAAGATTATTCAAAATACCTTCATAAATATCTTTGGAATATCTGATATTTCCAGTTTTTGATACATATTTATAGTCAATTAGTTCATTTGACCCATATAGTATTATATCTAATTCTTTTTTTGTAAAATCTTTTATCTTCTTATTTAGATCTATACCATATTTATTAGCAACACTTATTATTTGTGTCATCATAGTTGTGTTATCTAAACTAAGTGGTAATATTGCTCCATCCATAATACTTTTATCCTTATTTGGAATAATCAAATCAACACTAATGCTTTTTTTCGTACCCAAGCCCTTGCACTCTTTACAAGCACCATATGGTGCATTAAAAGAAAACATTCTTGGCTCTAACTCACCAATACTAAAATCACATAAAGGACAAGCGTAATTTTCACTCATCAAAAACTCTTCGCCACCAACGACATCTATAATAACTCTTCCGTTACCACATCTTGTGCAGGTTTCAATAGCTTCGAAAATTCTACTACGTTCGTCACTATTTACCATTATTCTATCAACAATAACATCTATATTATGCTTTTTCGTTTTTTCCAAAATGATTTTCTCATCTAAGTTGTACATCACATTATCAACACGGACTTTAGTAAAGCCTTCTTTTTGCAACGCCGCCAACGTATCTACATGAGTTCCTTTTTCCCCGTGTTTTACCGGAGCCATAATCATTATTTTAGTTCCCTCATCAAGCTCCAAAACCCTGTTGGTCATTTCTTCAACGCTTTGACTACTAATAGGCTTTTTATGAATTGGACAATATGGAACACCTATTCTAGAGAATAACAGCCTTAAATAATCATAAATCTCAGTAATTGTTCCCACAGTACTACGAGGGTTTTTATTAGTTGACTTTTGGTCAATAGATATACTTGGACTTAAACCTTCAATTGAATCTACATCTGGTTTACTCATATTTCCAATAAATTGACGAGCATATGCGGAAAGACTTTCTACATACCTTCTTTGGCCCTCTTGATAGATCGTATCAAAAGCTAAACTACTTTTTCCAGAACCTGATACTCCAGTCATAACAATTAATTTATTCTTAGGCAGTTCTAAAGAAATATTTTTTAAATTATTTTCTCTAGCACCTTTAATTATTATCTTATCCATTTTACCACGCCCTTAAAATCATTATTATTCTACCACAACTTTCTTTATTTATCACATAATAATGAGCTAAAAACATTATAGCAAACATTTGTTTAGTCATCAACCAATAATTTGACAAAATAGTTAATTTATGATACTATAATGAGCCGATAAGGGGGATTAATATGTACGAGGAAGTAAGTATTAAAAGAAAAATAAATTGGAAGCCAATGATTATTAAATTAAGTGCTATGTTAGCAATTGTGTTTATTGTTTGTGCATTAATTTTTGCACCAGAAAAAACATATGCTTCTACACCGCTTAATAGCATAAACAATAATTTATTAAAAGCTGGGAAAAAATATTTTAATATAGATAATTATCCTACTAAAATAAGTGATTATAAAATAGTAACACTTATGGAATTAGTTGAAAATGATTTAGTTAAAGCTGAAACATATAACAAAGAAAAATGTGACTTCAATAAAAGTTATGTTAAAATAGTAAAAGTCGATAATAAAGACTATTCAATTTATTCATTTTTAAATTGTAACAATGTAACTGATACCGTAGCTAGTAATATTAAAACTAAAGAAGATAATAACAAGAATGTTGTTAATGATTCTAATTTAACAGTTGAAGTAATTGAATAAAAAAAGCATTTTGCTAAGGCAAAATGCTTTTTTATTCTTCTCTTAATATAGCATCACAACTGTTTTTTAATGCTTTTAAAATTGCTTTTACTTTATTATTTATTTCTTCAGAATTCATGGTGCTATCATCTTTTCCCATTTTTACTCGGAACGTTAACGACTTTTTCCCTTCTGGAATCTTATCGCCTTTATATTCCTCTATAAATTCTACAGATTTAACCATTTTTTTAATACTTTCTAGAATTGTATCCCATGTTGTTTCTTCGCTAACCAATATTGACAAATCTTTTTCAACTAAAGGGAATAATGGTAAATGTTTAAATTCATTAGTTCTTGATTCGTACGGAACCAACTTATCAAAATCAATCTCAAAGAATGCTACATTAACTCTTTTTATAGAAGCTTCTTTCATAGTAGCCACTGATATTAAACCGATTGACCCAATCATAATATTATCTCTATAAATGTTTAAATATATATCCTTGTCAGCCCACGATGGCTTTTCTGCTTTTTTAAAAGTAAGCTCTTTCATTTGAGTATAACTAGCTAAACTATTAACTACTCCTTTTACTTCTAAGAATATATCCTTAGCATTTTTAGAAACAACCATACCACTTAAAAGCTTAGTGTGAATTAGTAATGTTTCATCTTCCGAAGATTCGTGATATTCACCTTTTTTGAATACTTGGGCCATTTCAAACACTTTGAAATTATCGAAATAGCGTAAATTTTTTGACACTACTTCTAATAATCCAGGAATTAAAGAACTCCTTAAATAACTCAATTCTGGTGAAGGAGGTGTAGCTAATTTTATAGACATAGAAGTATCAATTCTCGCAGCCAAAATATATTTTTCATCGATCCATGGATAAGTGAAAACTTCATTAAATCCACATCTTATCGCCAAGTATTCTCTCAATCTTCTTTCTAGAGAAACTTTATTTTGAATAACTGCACTTTCAAAATTAACAGGTAAAGGCTTAGCTTCGAAGTTTTCATAGCCAATAATTCTAGCAATATCACCCATTACATCATCTTTGTAAGTTATATCACCTGTTGATCTATCACAAGGGGCAATCACTTTAAAAGTATTATTCTCGAAATTTACTGTATATCCTAAACGAACTAATATATCAGTTATAACGTCAACATCTAAGCTTTTACCTAATCTAGTATCCAAGAACTCTTTTGGCACTTCTATTTTACTACATTCAGTTTCTTTAATATATTCTTCTCCGTAAGCAACAACCTTAGAATTAGGATAGATTTCTTTAAATAATTCTAGAGCCAATGTTATTCCAAGATCAACCCTATTTGTATCAATGCCTTTTTCATAACGAATTGAGGCATCCGTTTTTTCATCAAACTTTTTACCGGATTTTCTGATTGTTGATGCCGAAAAATTAGCAACTTCTAAAACTATTTCTTTAGTGTCTGGCAAAATAGAGTCCTTTTTACCTCCTTTAATACCAGCAAGGGCTAGAGGACCAACTTCATCTGAGATTACTAAATCATCTTCTAAAAGGTCTATTTTATTGTCATCTAATAAAAGAAGCTCCTCACCTTTTTTGGCATTTCTTACAATTATTTTATCTCCAATAACATGGGTTTTGTCAAAAGCGTGAAGCGGTTGACCAACCATAAGCATTACATAATTTGTAATATCAACTATGGCATTTATAGGGCGCATTCCGCCACCAATTAAAGCTGCTTGCATCCATAATGGCGATTCTTTTACATAAACATTATCAATTTCAATAGCTACATACCTTGGACACTTTTCTTTTTCTAATATAGAAACATCATATTTTTTTAAAGCACTTTTATCTATATTTATAAGTTTTATTTTATTAAAAGGTGCCTTATAGATTGTAGCAAGTTCTCTAGCCATACCATAGCATCCCCATAAATCTGGCCTATTAGTTAAAGATTTATTGTCTATTTCCAAAATTGTATCATTTAAGTTTAGCACATCCGCAATATTTTGTCCGATTTCGCAAGGAATATCTTTTAAATCAACTATTTCTTTTTCATCTTTAGGTGGAAATAAATCTGCTAAATACACTTCAGTTGCACCACAAATCATACCATATGAAGAAACTCCACGCATTTTAGTTTCTTTTATTTTTACAAGTTCATCAGCACCATGCCAGTAAACTTCTGCTCCCGGCTTTGATACAACTACTTTCTCACCAACATATAGATTATTGCCACCACAAACTATTTGTACTAAATCATCAAGTCCGATATCTACCATACAAACTTTTAATAAATCCGCATTGGGATGACTATTAACTTCCATAATTTTACCAACAACTATATCATGAAATTTACTAGAAGCATTAATAACCTTTTCAACTTCAACTGTACGCATAGTAAAATCATAAGCTATTTGTTTATTAGATAAATCCTTAGGCAAATCCACGTATTTTTTTATAGAATTTAACGAAACTTTCATTTTACCCTCCTACTTAAATTGTTTCAAGAATCTTAAATCACCGCTATGGAATAATCTAACATCATCAACACCATAACGCATCATTACGAGTCTATCTAATCCAATATTTATATAAAATCCTGTCCAAATTTCTGGATCCAAGTTGGCACTTCTTAATACATTCGGATGAATTATTCCTCCTGGCATTACTTCTATCCAACCATTTTGA
>OIYS01001355.1_pt1 | contig 12628 bp, 10 predicted proteins | sample 1588271 | NCBI WGS metagenome assembly OIYS01 (sample SAMN03283286) | human gut metagenome | biome: human-associated habitat; material: feces | host: Homo sapiens | place: Peru | collected 2012
TCAGACGCGCCAGCGTCTGCTCCACATCCAGTTGTTCCAGAGGGCCGTTCTCCTGTTGCAGCAGCGTGCAGAAGCCGATTGCTTCCTCCAAGTCGGCGCGGCGGCTGCGCAGACGTTCCAGCTGCTGGCTCATGCCCTCGGCCAGCGTGCGCTGCCCTTCCAACATCTCCCGGATCTCTGCCAGCGGCACGTCCAGCTTGCGCAGCAGCTTGATGCGGCGCAGGCGCTCCACATCCGCCTGCGAATAGCTGCGATACCCGTTGCCCGGCTCCCGGCTGGGGCTGATAAGGCCCTCTTCCTCATAAAAGCGGATATTCTTTTTGGTCACGCCCACTGCGGCTTCCACTTCGTTGATCTTCATGGTCCCGGCTGCCTCCTTATGCGCCCATCTTACACCTTCCAGAAGGGGGAACGTCAAGTCTTTTTGCAAAAAGAGCTGCCGCACAAGTTCGTACAGCAGCTCCTTTCTTTAAAAATAGCACTTGATCTGGAACCGGTCGGCGTGATCCTGCTTTTTTTCCACTACGATACGCTCGTGGTTAAAGTCGAAATGCACCGGGGTGCACAGCTCGGTATTGCGGGTCAGGCGCAGCAGCTCCTGCACCCGCTTTTTCTCCTCCGGCACATAGAACAGGTAGCTCACGCCCTCCTTTTTGGCGCGGCCGGTGCGGCCGATGCGGTGGGTGTAGTGCTCGTTCTCGCTGGGCACATCGTAGTTGATGACGGCATCCACGTCCGAGACGTCAATACCGCGGGCAGCCACATCCGTAGCCACCAGAATGGCCAGCTTGCCGTCCCGGAAGGCCTGCATGATCTGGTTGCGCTCCTTCTGGGAGAGGTCGCCGTGCAGACAGTCCACCGAGAAGCCCAGCCGTGCCAGCTGGTTTGCCAGCGTGGCGGTGTTGAACTTGGTATCGCAGAACACCATCACCCGCTTGTAGCCCTCACCAATGATGATCTGTGCCAGATCCGACAGCTTGTTGCGGCCGGAGGTCTCCAGCATATACTGGGTGATCTTGGGCTGGCTTTCTTCCCGGGGCTGGACGGTGATCTCCTCGGCGTTGTGCTGATACAGCCAGCCGATATCCATCACCTCGCGGCTGATGGTGGCCGAGAACATGGACAGCGCCTTGCGCGCCTTCATCATCTCGATGATATGCCGCACATCCTTATAAAAGCCCATGTTCAGCATTTCATCGGCCTCGTCCAGTACGATCTGGGTCACATGGGAGATATCGATGCTGTGATGCTTGTAGTGGTCCATCAGCCGCCCCGGGGTGGCCACCACGATCTGGCAGCCCTCAGCCAGGCGCTTGGCCTGCTTTTCCATATTGGCACCGCCGTACACGCAGGCCACCTGCACCTCGGGCATAAAGTAGGTAAGATTGGTCAGCTCCTCGGCGATCTGTTGAGCCAGCTCCCGGGTGGGGGCCATGACAACGGCCTGAGGATATTTATTTTCCGGCTGGATATGCTCCACCACCGGGATACCAAAGGCACAGGTCTTGCCGGTGCCGGTAGGGGCCTTGGCAATAACATCATGCCCGGCCAGCATGAGAGGGATGGTCTTTTCCTGGATCTCGGTCATTTCGGCAAAGCCCATGCGTTCCACAGCCTTGTGGATGGCTTCGCTGCACTGCAACTCGCTGTAAAGCATTTGGACAACTCCGTTCTTTATGGCGTATTTTCTCGTTGCAACAAGTATATCATGAAATGCTGCAGTTGTCAGCAGAGAAACCAAAAGATGCCGTGCACCGCCTGCAGGGCGGGATGATTTAGAATGCCCTCCGCTTGCGCTCTGGGCATGGTCAGCGGAAAAACATTTAAATTTCGGACTGGCGGAACGCCTGCGGGCGTTCCGCCAGTCCATTTTCACAGGAGAAGTCGTGACGGAAAACGGCATTTGCAGTGCCGCTTCCTATGGAAGCGCGGCACTGCGGGAAGGTCGTCTTTTAGGATAGGGTCAGGAGGTAAATGCCGGTTACCTTTACGCCCCTCTCCGTGAGAAGGCAATTGGGGAAAATCCGCAGATTTTCCCCAATTGCAAATAAATTATAATAAAATTCCGCTGTTTATGCCCGGAGCAACGCGGAGGGCGTTTCGGATCGTTCCCTTGCCCGGATATCCGGCAAACAAAAAGAACCGCACCCGGGGTCACGGGTACGGTCCTCAATGCACATCGATCAGGCGGTCTCTTCCACGTTCTTCTTGCCTGCTTCCAGCTTCTGCTTGAAGCGGCCGCTGGCCTTGAAGCCGGGGATGGAGGTGGACTCCAGACGGCTGGAGACCTTGGTCTTGGGGTTGGTGTAAGCCTTCGGCTTGCGGGGACGCATCTCAAAGCGGCCAAAGCCGGCGATGGTCACCTTTTCGTCAGCGCGCAGGCAGTCCGCGATCTGGTCAAACATTGCATCCATCGTGGTCTCGACCTGTGCTTCGGTAAAGCCGGTCTTACGTGCCACGGTTTCGATCATCTGGGAACGGGTCATGTATCGATATCCTCCTGGAATGTCCAAAAGTAACGTCTTTTGGCAAATTTTGCGTTGTTGAGTATAACATATTTTGCGCACTGTTTTCGATGCATTGCGCACGAAATATCATTTATTGCACACGAACCACATTTTCTTCCGTGCACTCCGCACAAACAAAGCGCCCACCGTTTTGGCAGGCGCTTTGCAGCACGGTTTTTTATGTGTTTTAGGGCTTATTTGCCGCGGTACAGGGTGGCGATATCCACCAGCGGGATATTCTCCAGGCTGTGCTCGCTGCGCAGGCAGTCCACCAGCGAGTTTGCGGTATCCACTGCGGTGATGCAGGGGATGCTCAGCTCCACGGCCTTGCGGCGCAGGCGAACGGAATCGCGCCGGGGGTCACGGCCCTTGGCGCTGGTGGAGAACACATAGTCCACCAGACCGCTCTGCAGCAGGTCCACAATGTTGGGCGCCTCGCCGGAGATGTTGCGCACCTCGTTGCAGGGGACCATGTGCTTGTTGAGCCATGCACAGGTGCCGGAGGTACCGTAGAGCTTATAGCCCATATCCTTCAGCTTCCATGCAATATCCACGAACTCGGGCTTGTCGCTGTCCTTCACGGTGAAGATGCAGCAGCTGCCCGGGCCGGGGGTCTTGAAGGTGTAGCCCGCACCGATCAGGCCCTTGAGCAGGGCATCGTGGTAGTTGGGCGCAATACCCAGCACCTCGCCGGTAGACTTCATCTCGGGGCCGAACTGGGTATCCACAGCATGCAGCTTTTCAAAGCTGAACACCGGCACCTTGACCGCCACATAGGGGGCGTTGGGGTGCAGGCCGGTGCCGTAGCCCATATCCACCAGCTTTTCGCCCAGGCAGCAGCGCACAGCCAGATCCACCATGGGCACACCGGTGACCTTGGAGATGTAGGGCACGGTACGGGAGGAACGGGGGTTCACCTCGATGACATACACCTGCCCGTGGGACACTGCATACTGTACGTTGACCAGGCCGGTAACATGCAGCTCGCGGGCAAAGCGGCCGGTGTAATCCACCATGGTATCGATCTCTGCCTTGGTCAGGTGCTGTGCCGGGTAGACGCAGATGGAGTCGCCGGAGTGCACGCCGGTGCGCTCCACCTGCTCCATGATGCCGGGGATGAGGAAGTTTTCGCCATCACAGATGGCATCCACCTCACACTCGGTGCCCATGATGTACTTATCCAGCAGCACCGGGTGATCCATGTCCACATGCTCGGTGATAACGCCCATATACTCGATGACGTCCGCCTTGGTGTAGGCCACGATCATATTCTGGCCACCCAGCACGTAAGAGGGGCGCATCAGCACCGGCAGGCCGATCTCATCGGCAGCAGCCAGCGCCTCTTCCAGGTTGAACACGGTGCGGCCCGGGGCACGGGGGATGTTGCAGCGCTCCAGCAGCTCGTCAAAGCGCTCGCGGTCCTCGGCCTCATCGATGGCATCCGCCGGGGTGCCCAGGATGGGCAGACCGATCTCGTCCATGTGCTTGGCCAGCTTGATGGCGGTCTGTCCGCCGAACTGCACCACGCAGGCATCCGGCTTTTCGGTGGCGATGATGTTATCCACGCTTTCCGGGTTCAGCGGGTCAAAGTACAGACGGTCGCCGGTATCAAAGTCGGTAGAAACGGTCTCGGGGTTGTTGTTGACCAGGATGGCCTCGCAGCCGTTCTTTTTCAGGGTCCACACGCAGTGCACCGAGCAGTAGTCGAACTCGATGCCCTGACCGATGCGGATGGGGCCGGAACCAAAGACCAGCACCTTCTTCTTTTTCGGCTCGCCCTTGGCAGCAGCCTCGGCTTCCTTCTCCGCAATAAAGCCGGCGGCCTCGTTGTCGCCATCGTAGGTGGAGTAGAAGTAGGGGGTATTAGCCGAGAACTCGGCAGCGCAGGTATCCACCATCTTAAAGCCGGCGCGGTAGTTTTCCACGGGCAGGGTGTCCACCTGTGCCAGGCGGCGGATGGTCTTATCCTGGAAGCCGTACTTCTTGGCAGTCTTGTACTGCTCCAGCGACAGCTGGCCGTTACACTTGGCCAGACCCATTTCCAGGTCGGCCAGATGCTGCATCTTGTCCAGGAACCACCAGTCGATCTTGGTAATGTCGTAGATGGTCTTGTGGTCAATGCCGCGTTTCAGGGCTTCGTACACGCAGAACACGCGCTCCGCGTCCTGGATATGCATGTGCGCCACGACCTCATCATCGGTCAGCTCCTCAAAAGGCTTGTGGGTCAGGGTATCCATGCCCAGCTCGATGGAGGAAACTGCCTTCATCATGGCAGCCTCAAAGCTGTTGCCAATGCTCATCACCTCGCCGGTGGCCATCATCTGGGTGCCCAGCGCCTTATCAGCGTAGACAAACTTATCAAAGGGCCACTTCGGGTACTTGACCACGATGTAGTCCAGCGCAGGCTCAAAGCAGGCGCAGGTCTTACCGGTAACATCATTGGTGATCTCGTCCAGCGTGTAGCCGATGGCGATCTTGGTTGCCACCTTTGCAATGGGGTAGCCGGTGGCCTTGGAGGCCAGCGCAGAGGAGCGGGACACACGGGGGTTGACCTCGATGACCGCATAGTCAAAGCTGTCCGGCTTGAGGGCAAACTGGCAGTTGCAGCCGCCCTCGATGCCCAGCTCGGTGATGATATCCAGTGCAGCGGTACGCAGCATCTGGTACTCGTGGTCGGTCAGGGTCTGGGAGGGAGCCACGACCACCGAGTCGCCGGTGTGGATACCCACGGGGTCCAGGTTCTCCATGTTGCACACGGTGATCACGTTGCCCTTATGGTCGCGCATCACCTCGTACTCGATCTCTTTCCAGCCGGCGATGCACTTTTCCACCAGGATCTGATGGATGGGGGAAAGGCGCAGGCCATTGGTGCCGATCTCGATGAGCTTTTCCCGGGTCTCGCAGATGCCGCCGCCGGTGCCGCCCATGGTAAAGGCCGGGCGCACGATGACCGGGTAGCCGATGCGGTCTGCACAGGCCAGAGCGTCCTGCAGCGTTTCCACCACCTCAGAGGGGATGATGGGCTGGTGCAGCTTTTCCATGGTCTCCTTGAACAGCTCGCGGTCCTCGGCACGGTCGATGGTCTCGGGCTTGCAGGCCAGCAGGCGGATGCCGGTGCGGTCCAGATAGCCGGAACGCGCCAGCTCCATGGACAGGTTCAAGCCCATCTGGCCGCCCAGGTTGGGCAGCACGGAGTCCGGCTTTTCGATGTCCAGAATGCGCTCCACGACTTCCAGCGTCATGGGCTCGATATAAACATGGTCGGCCACATCCGGGTCGGTCATGATGGTAGCGGGGTTGGAGTTGAGCAGAACGGTCTCGATGCCCTCTGCTTTCAGGGCACGGCAGGCCTGGGTGCCGGAGTAGTCGAACTCAGCGGCCTGACCGATGATGATGGGGCCGGAGCCAATGACCAGCACCTTCTTGATTCTGGGGTCCTTCGGCATTTCAGCGTGCCTCCTTTGCTGCTTTGACGTTGTTCAGGAAGCGGTCGAACAGGAATTCGGTGTCCTTGGGGCCGCCGTTTGCTTCCGGGTGGAACTGCACGGTAAAGCAGTTCCACTTTTTGTACTTGATGCCCTCGCAGGTGCCGTCGTTGGCGTTCACCTGTGCGACCTCGCCCATGTCGGCGGGCAGCTCATCGCCCACGACCGCGTAGCCATGGTTCTGGCTGGTGATAAAGGTGCGGCCGGACTCAAAATCGGTCACGGGCTGGTTGGCACCGCGGTGGCCGTACTTCAGCTTCATGGTCTTGGCACCGGCAGCCAGTGCGGACAGCTGGTGGCCCAGGCAGATGCCGAAGGTGGGGATATCCAGTGCAAAGATCTGCTTGAGGTTCTCGATGACCTCCACCGGCTCGGCGGGGTCGCCAGGGCCGTTGGACAGCATGATGCCATCCGGGGCAAGGGCCTTGATCTCGTCTGCCGTTGCAAAAGCGGGCATGACCGTCACCTTGCAGCCGCGCTTTACCAGGCAGCGCACAATGTTGCGCTTGCAGCCGTAGTGCATCAGCACGATGTGGGTCTCGCCTTCCGGGTTGAACACCTCGGGGGCGGCGCAGGTCACGTTTTTCACGGCATCAGTCACCGCGTAGGCGCGGATCTCGGCCAGCAGGGCCTCGGTCTCGGCCTTGTTGGCCGGGTCGGCGGGGTCAAAGGTGGTCAGGATGGCACCGTTCATCACGCCGCTCTCCCGGATGATGCGGGTCAGGTGGCGGGTGTCGATACCCTCGATGCCGATGGTGTTGTTCTTTTTCAAAAAGCTGTCCAGCGTCTCCTCACAGCGCCAGTTGGAGGGGGTGGTGCAGGCTTCGCGCACGATGTAGCCCTTTGCCCAGATGCGGTCGGACTCCATGTCATCGTGGTTCATGCCGTAGTTGCCGATGAGGGGGTAGGTCTGGGTGATGATCTGGCCGTAGTAGCTGGGGTCGGTCAGGGTCTCCTGAAAGCCCACCATACCGGTGGAGAACACCACCTCGCCCACGGTCACGCCCTGCGCGCCCACGGACTGCCCGGCAAAGACCATGCCGTTTGCCAAAAGAAGATATGCGTTCATAGTTTTCCTCGTTTCAACAAAAGCTTTCAGTTTACAGGGTCTGCTTTGCTTCCTGCTTCATCTTGCGGCTGCCCAGATGCACCAGCGGCAGCTTGCCCTCCTTGCAGATGGGGCACTCCTCCGGGGTGTAGTTGGGCAGGTCCAGCTTCAGGGCGCTGGCCAGAATGGGGATGGGAGACGGAGCCTCGGGCTTGGTGCGGTCCACCACGCAGGTGATGCCCAGGCAGATGCCGCCGGCCTCTTCGATAACGCGCTTGGTTTCCAGAGAGGAGATGCCGGTGGTCACCACATCCTCTGCGATGATGCACTTTTCACCCGGGTGGATGGCAAAGCGCTTGAGGCACATCACGTTATCCACGCGCTCGGTAAAGATGGCGCGCTTGCCGGTCTGGCGGGCCAGCTCATAGGCATACACGATGCCGCCCATGGCAGGGCCGACGATGACATCCACATCCAGCTCTTTGACCTTATCGGCCACAGCCTTCATCACCTCGGCGCAGCGGTCCGGGTACTGCTGCAGATAAGCCATCTGGCAGTATGCACCGGAATGGCGGCCGGAAGACAGCAGAAAATGGCCTTCCAGGAATGCGTCACAGCTCTTCAAAATTTCAAGTGCTTCACTCATTGTACTTTTCCCTCTCTTTTAAAACAGTTTCTATTCTTTTGGTTGGTATTGTACCACGCTTTGACAGTATTTGCAAATTTATGCATTACTTTTCATTATATGCGTATAAACAATTGTTTTTTCTGATATTCTTGCAGTTTTATTCTGCGCAGCGGGCACAGCCGCGGATCTCGTCCAGCGTTTTTACGCCGTTTTTATCCATCCAGGCTGCCATCTCGTCCGCAATGGTCTCCATGGCGCGGGGGTTTGCAAAGTTTGCAGCGCCCACCTGCACTGCCGCTGCGCCTGCCATGATGAACTCCAGCGCATCGCGGCCGGTGGCAATGCCGCCCAGGCCCACCACCGGGATGTTTACTGCACCCACGGCCTGCCATACCATGCGCAGGGCGATGGGGCGCACCGCCGGGCCGGACAGACCCGCAAAGATGTTGTTGAACACCGGGCGGCGCTTTTCCAGATCGATGGCGCAGGCCTGGAAGGTGTTGGTCAGGCTGATGGCATCCGCACCGGCTGCTTCCACAGCCTTGCACATTGCAGGGATGTTTTCCGCCTGGGGGCTTAACTTGACCATCAGGGGCTTTTTGCAGGCAGCGCGCACCATGCGCACCACCTCACCGGCAGCCTCGGCCTTTACGCCGTAGGCCATGCCGCCCACCTTGACGTTGGGGCAGGAGATGTTCAGCTCCACGATGTCCACAGCGCTCTCGCTCAGCATCGCGGCACCTTCCACATACTCTTCCTCGCTGTGGCCGCCCAGATTTGCGATGGCCACCGTGCCGTACTTCTGCTTCAATTCCAGCATCTCGGGCAGCTCCACATCGATAAAGTGCTGCACACCGGGGTTCTGCAGGCCGATGCTGTTGATAAGGCCGGAGGGGGTCTCCCACAGGCGCTCGCCCTTGTTGCCGTACTGGCCGTGCAGGGTAAGGCCCTTGCCGGAGATGCCGCCGATCTTTGCAAAATCGGCCAGCTCCTCGTACTCCACACCGTAGCCCACAGTGCCGGATGCGCCGATGACCGGGCTGTTCATCACAAAGCCCAGCAGGTTGGTTTTCAGGTCTGCCATCAGAAGAACACCTCCGTTGCATCAAATACAGGGCCGTTCTTGCACACGCTCTTGCCCTCGCCGCCCTTGGTCTCGCAGGTGCAGCCAAGGCAGGCACCAATGCCGCAGGCCATCTTCTTTTCCATGCTCACAAAGCAGGGGGTGCCCTTTTCGGCACACAGGCGGGCAGCGTTCTTCATCATCACGGTAGGGCCGCACACCAGCACCACATCGTAGTCGGCAGGGTCGTACAGCTGGGTGACAAAGCCATGGAAACCCACCGCGCCGGTATCGGTGGATACCTTTACGATGTTTGCGATGCTGCGGTATTCCTCCATGCAGTAAGGGGTATCGCGGAAGCCGAAGAACACATCCGGCTTTACCCCGGCAGCTGCCAGCTCCCGGGTGAGCTGGAACATGGGCGCAGTGCCGATGCCGCCGCCCACCACAGCGATCTTTTTATAGCTGCGCACGATCTCCTGCACAGCAAAACCGTTGCCCATGGGGCCGGTCAGCTGGAAGGTATCCCGCTGCTTGAGCTGTGCCAGCTTCTCGGTGCCCTCGCCCACCACCTGATACAAAAACTCGATGGTGCTGCTTTCCGGATTCCAGCGGTGCACGCTGATGGGGCGGGAGAGGAAGGGGGCTTCGTCTGCGCCCCAGGCGCGCAGGGTGAAAAACTGCCCTGCATGGGGTGCGTGGTCACGGTCCGGCCAGACCACGGTCAGCAGGCGGATGTCCGGGGCAATGATCTCATTGCGCAGGACGGTGGCTTCACAGCAGGCTGCACGCATGGGCAATGGCCTCCTTCATGTTCACACACTCGTTGTAAGCGGCTTCGTCAAAAGCAACGCCCGGCTGCTTTTTGTAAGCCAGCAGGATGCCGCGGCTGGAGTTGACCACGCCGCCGTTGCCCTTGGTGAGGTACTGGGCAATATCCTCGGCCTTGCCGCCCTGTGCGCCGTAGCCGGGGATCAGGAAGAAGCTGTCCTGATACTTTGCGCGGATCTCGGTGGCCTCCTCGATGTGGGTGCCGCCGATGACCAGACCGATGGAGGAGTAGCCGTGCTCGCCCATGTAGTCCTTGCCCAGGGCGTTCAGCTTATCGCCCACCAGGTCGTAGACATGGCGGCCGTCGGCCAGCTTCTCGTACTCAAAATCCTTGGCGCCGCCGTTGGAGGTGCGGCAGAGCACGAACATGCCCTTGCCCTGCTTTTCGGCGTAGGGCAGGTAGGGGCTGATGGAGTCCAGGCCCATGTAGGGGGCCAGGGTGACGAAGTCGGCCTCAAAATCACCGGTAAAGTGGCCCATGGCGTACATCTCGGCAGTCTTGGCGATATCGCCGCGCTTGATGTCTGCGATCACCGGCACACCGGCTTCCCGCACAGCCCGCAGGGTGTCGGCATAGGCCTTCATGCCTTCCATGCCCAGAGACTCGTAGTAGGCGATCTGCACCTTGTAGCAGCCCGCCACAGCCTTGGTGGCATCGATCAGCTTCTGGTTGAAGCGCACAATATTCTCGCCGCGGGTCAGGGTGCTGTCCACAAAATCAGCGGGCAGATAGCTGAAATCGGTATCCAGACCCACGCACACCGGGCCGCGTGCTTCCACTGCTTCGTAGAGTTTGTCCATGTTCGTCATTTGGGTATCCTCCTGTAGGTTTTTATATATAAATACATTGTAACGATGGTATTTGCGCAGGCGCCCCAGGCCTGAACGGCTCGACTGCGGGAGCCTGCGGCTTACGCCTGTGCCTGATAGGTGACCTTACCGGCCTTGATGGTGGCATACACCTTGCCGTACAGCTGTGCACCGTCAAAGGGGGTGTTGTGGGACTTGGAGTGCAGTTTTTCCTTCTCCACAGTGTAGGGGGTATCCAGATCCACCAGCACAAAGTCGGCATCGTAGCCCGGCTCCAGCTGGCCCTTGGCAAGGCCCAGGATCTCGGCAGGGCGGGTGCTCATCAGATGCACCAGCATCTCCAGCGGCAGGCCTTCCTGCCTGCACAGCTTGGTGTAGCACACGCCGAAAGCGGTCTCGCTGCCCACCATGCCGGCCATGCCTTTCAGCTTATCTTCCTCGGAGTGCGGTGCGTGGTCGGTAGCGATGGCATCCACGATGCCGGTGCGGATGCCTTCCACCAGTGCTTCCACATCGTCGGCGGTGCGGATGGGCGGATTGACCCGGTAATCGCAGCTGTCATTGGTGAACCACAGGTGGTGGGGGGTCACCTCGCAGGTAACGGGTGCGCCCCGCAGCTTTGCCATCCGGATGGCGTCCAGCGCACCCCGGGTGGATACGTGGCACATATGCAGCCGGGTCTGGTAATACTCGCTCAGCCAGCAGTTGCGCACGGTCTCGATATCCTCGGCCAGGCGGTAGTCCCAGGGGCTGATTTCCATATCCTCGGCGTGGCTCATCACGGTGATATCCTTCTGGGTGCAGATGGCAAAGGCTCTGGCCATGGTGGCATTATCCTGCACGCCGTGGCCATCCTCGGTGATGAACTTTACACTGGCAGGCAGGGTCTTGAGGTGGTCGATGCTCACGCCGTCAAAGTTTTCGGTGATGGAAACAGTCTGGTTTGCATCGCACAGCCCCACCTCGGCAGCCTTCTGCTCCACCAGCATCGCCTGTGCGGCAGAGGAGCAGACCGGCTTTGTGTTGGGCATCAGGTTCACAAAAGTGTAGCCGCCCGCCGCAGCTGCGCGGCTGCCGGTCTCGATATCCTCTTTATACTCAAAACCGGGGGTACGCCAGTGGCAGTGCAGGTCCACAAATGCGGGCAGTACGGTCAGCCCACCGGCATCCACCACCGTTTCGTTCTCGGCAGCCAGAGCGGAAAGATCCTGCCCTACGGCAGCGATCTTTCCATCCTTTACATAGATCTCGAGCGGTCGTCCTTCGGTGTTCACAGCGTTTGTCAGCAGCATCGCGGTTCCCTCCTGTAATGTTATTTTTTGTAGGGTATATGCCCGAAAACGGGCAAAAAAAAACTTTTCCCCGCAAAGGGAAAAGCTCATTGCGCAAAAAAAGGAAACAACGAAGCCACGGCAAAACCGGACGCGAACTGCTTGTTCAGTTTCGGGTTCTGGGCGCTGCACAGCATGGTGTTTCTCCTTTTCTTGGTGGTTGCGTTTTCATTCGTATTATTTTATCATAGAACCGCAAAATGTGTCAATGCCCCGGCGCAGATCGCGTGGTAAAAGGTTTATGGCATCTCTCGCCGAATTTTGGATACTCTATCCAAAACCCGGCCCGGCAGGCAAAAAAAGTGCCAGTTTGTTCCATCAATCCCTAGTGGCGCACTGTACATTGTGCCCGGGCTGTGTTATTATATACGGTAACGAGGGTGCCCGCCGCGCAGGCGGGTGTTCGAGAGGAAAGAGAGGGTTATTCCGCATGGGTTTACTTGAGGACGCGCGGAACATTCAGCGCAAGGACCCCGCCGCACGCAGTGTGCTGGAGGTGGTACTGCTGTATCCGGGATTCCACATCCTGGTCTATCACCGCATTGCGCACTGGCTGTATGAGCGCAAACACTTTTTTCTGGCACGATGGGTCAGCCAGCATGGCCGCCGCCGCACCGGCATCGAGATCCACCCCGGTGCCACCATCGGCAGATGTCTGTTCATCGACCACGGCATGGGCATCGTGTTCGGCGAGACCTGTGAGATCGGGGATAACTGCACCATCTACCATGGCGTGACCCTGGGCGGCACCGGCAAGGACACCGGCAAGCGTCACCCCACCCTGGGCAACAACGTGCTCATCGGTGCAGGTACCAAGGTGCTTGGCCCGGTGTTCATCGGCGACAACGCCCGCATCGGCGCAGGCAGCGTAGTGCTGCGCAACCTGCCCGCCAACTGCACCGCCGTGGGCGTGCCTGCCGAGGTG
>OIYS01001356.1_pt1 | contig 12626 bp, 15 predicted proteins | sample 1588271 | NCBI WGS metagenome assembly OIYS01 (sample SAMN03283286) | human gut metagenome | biome: human-associated habitat; material: feces | host: Homo sapiens | place: Peru | collected 2012
TCCTAACGAATATTAATCCTTATATTTTTATGCGGATGCCCTATAATTATAGTGGTATTTATAGAATGAACTTTAATAATATTAAATAAGTTAATCTTCATAAGTAACCCTCATTATATACTTGATGTTTTCATAATCATAGTTCTTATATTCTTCATCATCCTTAGGCAAGTGCTCTGAAAGAAGCATTAACAATTTATTTATTTCATTTTCAATTTGTTTAGGAAAATATTCATGATAACTTCCAGATAATGATTCAAGAAATTTATACATAATAAAAACTGCTTCGTTTAATTCATAATCTTTAACTATTTTCATAACCATATTCCTATGTTGTGATGTTAATTCGCAACTGAAAATAATTCAAGTATTTTATGCAAAAAAATCTAGTAATTTTTATTACTAGAAAATATATAACAAATCGACAAAACAAAAAAGAATCCACTAGTAAAACTAGTGATTTTCTTACTTCTCCTAAAGTTTTTTCATATAAATTATTGTCCATAATAAAGCTCCTTTCTTATAATATTTTACTTAAAAATAGAATTAATATTCTTAGTCATTTTTTAAATTAGTGCAGTTTAAAAGTTGCCATTGGCAACTTATTATGATTATTACTTTTTATTATTTTTGTGACGATTTTTTATTTCTTCTTCAATACTACTATTAGTGGTATTTAAATTCTTTATCATCATAAATTCTATTTCTTTTTCAAGTCTATTATTAGCTTCTTTTAAATCCATGTCTTTTGGTACTTTAAAACCTTTTCCAAATCTAATGATCAGATTTTTACTATGAAATTTGTAGTCTCCAGTTAAAGCACTTGGTATTATTGTAGCATTAGTCTTTTGAGCCATTGATACGGCACCAAATTTGAATGATAATAATAGAGTATCATTTGTTTTATTACGTGTTCCTTCTGGAAAAAGGCCTATAGCTCCACCATTTTTTAGAATAGTTATGGCTTTATCTTTGGCGTTAGAATCATGAATACTTCTATTTACAGGGATACAACCAACTAGTTTAAAAAACCAAGCAAATTTACCATCAAAGTATTCCTTTTTTGCCATGTAATGAATAGGTCTTTTGGTTGCTATAATAGCTAGGCATTGATCATATACATGTTTGTGATTACATACTATGATAATCGGTCCGTTTTTTGGAATAGACTCTTTGTTTTCTATTTTAGGTCTATAATAAACTTTAAATAGAAAGCGCATTAGTGGAGTTAATATTTTATAGGCAACTTCCCCTTTATTTTTTTTGTGTTTTTTCATGTTTTTCCCTTACTCTTTTTCTCTTGTTTTCTTGTTGTAGTTTTCTAAAATCTACTTTACCTACAATTGTTTTTGGTAGACTTTTTCTAAATTCCCATTCTCTTGGAATAGCATACTTAGCCAAGTTCTTCTGACATAATTCTATTAACTCTTCTTTTACTTTCTTTTCTTTATATCCCTTTTTTAATACCACATAGGCCTTTCCAACTTCTATTTTGTATGGATGTGGTACACCTATAACTGTACTATCTAATACTCCAGGATGTGTTTCTATAACTTCTTCTATTTGTGCTGGATAAACATTATAACCTGATGTGATAATCATTCTTTTAATTCTTTGTCGATATGTGATAAAACCATCTTTATCCATTGTACCTATATCACCAGAGTGTAACCATATGTTACCATCTTTATGAAAACGCAATGCATCATTGGTTTCTTTTTCATTGTTATAATATCCCAACATTACGGTTGGACCACAAATACATATTTCACCATCTTCTCCATATGGTACTTCTTCATCTGTTTCTGGCTTACATATTTTTACATATGTTCCTGGCCATGGTATACCAACAGATCCTTCTCTAGATGCATATTTTAAATCGAAACTAACAGCAGCGACTGCTTCTGTCATACCAAACCCTTGTGTAAAATTAGTTTTAGCACCATGTTCATGTAGAAAATCGTTTATCTTTTTTACTCTGATCTTATTAAAAGAATCTCCGCCTGCTATAACATATTTTAAATTACTTAAGTTTACATTTTTCATTTCCTCATTATTAGTCATTGCTTCAAATAATGTTGGTACTCCAACTAAGACGCTTGGTCGATGTTTTTTTAATAGTTTATCAAACTCACCTGGTTTAAATGTTGGAATAAGAACAACTTTGGCGCCTACAGCAAAACCGTCATTTATACTTACTTCTAGTCCAAAGCCATGGAATATTGGCATGATTCCCAAAACTACATCTTTGCCATTCAAGTCAGGGAGTGCTCTTTGAGCTTGCATAGTTGCGGCATTAAAATTACCATTTGATAAAACTATACCTTTTGGTGTTCCTGTGGTACCTCCACTTTGCAGAATAACAGCAGGTGTGTCACGTTTTGTAATCTCATCATATTTATCTTGTTGATATCTTTCACCATGTTTCATAAAATCTTTCCAGAAAATAAAACTTTCACTTCTCTCTGGTTTTTCAACTTTATATCCTTGAGTTACTTCATAACCAATTCTAGTAATAAATTTCATTGAGTCTTTAGCAGATATTATAATTGTCTTGTAGACATCAGTATCATTAATTATATTTTTTAATTTACTATAAGTTATATCCATTGCCACTACCATGACTGTTGAATATTTAACTAGAGCATCTTTTATTTCATTTTCAGATAGCAATGGATGAAGCATATTAGCTACAGCACCTATTTTATTTAAAGAATAAAACGATATTAGAGCTTCAGGAATATTAGCTGATAATATACTAACAACGTCTCCTTTTCTAATTCCTTGACTACGAAAAGCCCTAGCGCACTGATCTATTAAAGCTAAAAATTTTCTATATGTTACTTTTTGACCAAAATATTCAATTGCTATATTGTCCATATGATTTTCCGCACAATCTTTAATAAATTGATATATTGATATGTTAGGAACGGTAAAATTCATATCTTTTTTCTTGTAAAATTTTGCCCATGGGGCATCTGGTTTCTTTTTAAACCCTATTAAACTGAAAAAATTAAAATCTAAAATACTCATCTAGTTCCTCTTTTCTTTTAATTTATTTTCTATCATTAGCATTAGCTTTTCGTTAGCTTTTGTTAAATCATTCGTATGTGAAACTGGTTTATATGGTGATAAAAATTCAATCTCTAAATTCCTACTGAAAAGTCTATATTTCCCTGTAATTACGAATGGTACAATATAGGAATCTGTATCGTATGCCATTTTTACGCTTCCTATTTTAAATGGCATTATTATATCTTTTGTTCTATTAATTGTTCCTTCTGGAAATATACCAATTACTTTATCATCATTAAGCGCCGCTTTAGCATTACTCAATGCGTTACTATCATGTATTTTACGATTAACTGGTATAATACCCATGTTTTTAAATATTACTTTCTTCGGACCTTTCATAAGTGAGTTTTTGGCTAGAAAGTGAACCACCCTATTAGTTGAACTAATTATTAGGAGACAATCTAGGTTATTTGTATGATTGCCAGCTAATACTACTTTTTTAGTTGATGGAATATTCTCTAGACCTTTATATTTAGCTCTAAACATATATTTCATAATAAATTTTATGATAGGTCGCACTATTTTATAAAGCAATGGTTCATTCATTTTTCCCTCTTTAATATTTATTTCTTATATACAATACCTGCATCACTTAAAACTGGTATCTTTTTTATTAACTTATTATAGGCTTTAGTAAAATCATCTGTTGCTATTTTAATCTTATGAATACTTTTATATTTAATATTATCAATTAAGCTTAGATATTCATTTTGCTGATTAATACTATTTTCTTTACTAAAAGCCTGATATTGATGATGCTGTCTTACTATTCTCTGCTCATAAATGTTAGTATCTTTTAAATATAAAACAACAAAGTATATATTAAAATCTAGATCAGATAATTTTCTTAATAGTCTTTTATATACATCGTCAAAATTATAATCTTTATATCCTAGTTTAGCATAGACTTGCTCAGTAAAGAAGGTTCTATCAAAGATTAAATTTAACTCTGTTTCTTCTAAAGTTTCCATATAATTTATTAGTCCTAAGTACATGGTTTTATTTTTTTCATAGCCTGTTTTGGTTTTATCTTTTATTCCGCTTAATCTGTATAGATTAGATCCTGGTAAATTGTCTCTTATAAAGTTTGTCATAGTACTTTTGCCAGATCCTTGTGGACCTTCTATTATTATAATATTACCTTTTTTTCTCATATCGCATCTCCAATACTATTTTCTATATAAATTATAACATACTTTAATTTATATTTATTATAGATGATAATTTACTTTACGAAATTTGACTGTTTATTTTCTACTTTATATTATTATACTTATCTTAGTTTGTCGAAAATAGTAATAATTTGTATGACTGTTTTTAGTTATTTTTTAGAACTTTTAAATTATAATGAAATGGTACTTAAAGGAGGAAATATGCAGATAAATGAATTATTAGTTGCTGATATTATGAAGGATTTAAAAGATCAAATGATGAGTGTTGATATAGAATCTATGTCGGATTATGATCTTGTTAATATAGCCGAATGGGCAAAAAGTACTAAGGAACATGCCGATCTTTTAACTTTAGAAGATGAATTAGTCGGTTTTACCTATAGTAACCTTGATATTATAATGCCAAGAATAAATAAGCAACAAGAAGTAAGAGGTATGACTCTTGTCAAAACTATATATAAGCGTTAAAAATAGCTTATCTGTTTATAAGAACTATCCCTATTACTATTAATATGATAGCTAGAAAGTCTTTTATTTTAGGCTTTCTTTTTTGTTCTTTGAAGAAAAAGGCAAAAATAAAGGCGAAAATTATTGTTACTGGCTTAACGTATGAGCTAGTTGTTACAGAAAAACTCGATAGATAATTATAGAGATAAATATATAGATAACCAAATGTCTGTTGAATAAATACCCATTTAATTATTTGATTATTTTTTTTATAAGAAGATATACTATAATTTTTACAGAAAATAAGCGTTAAAAATAAGTTTGATAATAATATATATATGGCATTAGACCAATATTTTAAGATGTAGTATGCTATATAACCTAAGGATAATTCACCAATTATTTTAACAATTATATCTTTTTGCAGTGTTTTATTCTTTAATTTGATGTCAGCTAGTAAAAAGACCCCTGTTATTGTTAGTACAATAGATAATAAATTCATAGTAGTAAATTTTTTGGTGCCAATTATAACGTCTATTATGTAAGCAAATATAATACCTGTTGATAAATATGCTAAATTTTCAAATGGGTCTAGATACTTTCCAATACCAGCTACTGCTAGTTGTTTAAAATACCTTACAAACATTGCTAGAAGCAACAAAAGTATAGGAAGTATATCAATTTTAAATTTTAATCCTATTGTAAAGTAGTTTATTATAATAGTAAGGAGAGAAAATGGTATCATAGATAAACACATATAATAAAAATAATCCTTGCGACTTATTCCTTTATTTATTAGATGTTTATCTATATATGTAGCAATTGTACTTATAAATCCTGTTAATAAAAGTAAAAATAAATTATTCATATTCCACCTGTTCATATTATATTATTAGTATTACTATATTAATTCTAAAATCGGCTTTTTATACTGTTATTTTATTATCATTTTATGTATAATTAGTCTAGGAGGATGTAACAATGAAGAAAGAATTAGGGATAGGATTAGTTATTATTGGTATAGTAGTTATAGTTAGTGTTGCTGTTGCAGATATTAGAATTCCAGCAGATGAAAGTAGGCAAAGTGATAATAATCAGATTGAAAATAATCAAAGTGATAATAATGCTGAGATATTAGATTGTAGTGAATTAAGTTGTAATAGTACTTATAATGGTAGTAATGAAAAAATTGATTATGTTATTATAGATAATTATGATAACTTCTTAAAGTTTAAAAAGAATTATCTAAAAGGATATTCTAAATATGCTAGTACCGTTGATGGATTTAATAAAAGTGATTTTAAGGATAAGAACTTAGCCATTTTTAAAAAGTTTAATTGTTCAATTGATAGTGTATCATATAAGAATAACTTGGCTATAATTAGTTATACTCAAACTAAATGTGCATATCTTATGGGTGAGATTAAAATAGTTAAGATTAATAAAAAAGTTAATAAAATTCAATTTGTTGAAAATAAGTAGCTATTTAGCATGTTAGTATACTTAAATGTGTTAATATAACTTTATTTTGTTAGTTTTTTTGTGCTAATTACCACTTATTTGTAAGATAAAAGTTTTATAACCAAATCAATATTGTTCTTTATAAAGAAACTTCTTCTTATAAACAAAAAAAGATGATACTTGAACCTGAATCAATTTATATCACGATTCATACCAATATCATCTTTTTATCTTATACAATTTATATTATTTTTTGCGAGTCGATCCTTTTGTATCTTCTTCAGCTTTATTTTTTTCTGCAACATATTCGCCAACCATATCAGTAATTTCATTGCCATATTGATGTTTTTTACTGTTTGCGTTCATATCTGTTGCTACTTTTTGAGCTAATGCAGTTGAGGCTGCAGTACTAAGTAAAGCTGTTGCAACATCGTTTGGTAAGCTTTGGAAGGCTTGTATTTGTGCAGCACTTAATCCGCTTAGGCTCTCACCTATATTAACAACGTCAACTATAGCTTCATTCATATCAGTTATGGCCGCTGGATTTTGAGTCATGTATTCCATTACCGCTTCGATACTACTATTGTCAAATACTACTGTTGGATTGTACTGTTTAGCAATATCTAGGCAGTCAGAAACTATTCCTGACATGGTATTTTGAGTCTGATTGTTTATTTTAGCTATTTCCTCTAATGCTTGTTGTGCAGTGATACTGCCATTTGCTCTTCTTGATGCGACATCTTCTAAGGCTGACTTCGTTTGTTGGTAGAATTCATTATACCATGCATGATTTGCATCATCAATTTTTCTATATTTAGCATAATCTTTACCATACAATCTCCAACCAACCTGATTTAATGCGTCTCTTTCTTTAGCATTACTTATGTTTAATATATCTTGTTGTGACTTGGCGTCCATACCTTTACTAAATGTGTCAGCCTTACCAGTTATATCATTACCGGCGTTGTTGGCTGCATCTATTGCTTCTTGGTTATGGGCATTTACACCGTCTATATTTTTATTGTATTCTTCTACCATTTGATCGGCTTCGACTTTCGTCTTAATCGCATTTACAGCACCAATTATAGCAGTTGTTGTTGTGATTGTTGTCATTAGATCTCTTACAAACGGATCTACTGAATAGTCTATCATTTCTTCCTGGATTGGGGTAAATATTTTTGAGCCTTCACTTCTTTTTCCAAAAATAGATTTTCCTATCTTGGTATTTTCACTATATAACATTTCCATTCTAGTGAAGGCTACTAAAGCATCTTCATCTCTTCCAGCTGCAATTGCTGCATTCATAGCATCTTCTAATTTTGCAAGTCTTTCTTGTAGCTCATTATCTAAATCGTTCTTTTTAGCAAAACGTTTTCCAGTAAGTGATAAACCTGTTGAATCGGCTCTTACATCTTCACTATAGCCATGCATACCACTTGAATATATTCTGTTTACCCTTGCTCGATCATTTAGTATTGATTCTACAACCTTAGCTTTGCCCTTTAATAAGGCTTTTCTGTCACTCATTAGTTGTTTCTTTTCTTCCTCTGTTGTTTTCGGATCACCAATTTTCTTATCTATTTTATCCATTTGTCTTGATACTCCAAAAACATCAATATAGTTCTTCCTTATTTGATTATTTATAGCATCAATCTTTTCTTGACCATATTCTTGAATTCTCTTGTTTAGTAATGTATTAAAGATTGTTGGTAAATGTTCCTGGATTATATTACCACCAACATATTCATTAAATAATGTTTCTAAATCTTCTTTAGACAGATTCTGAATCCTAGACTCCAAAGTCTTTATGCTTTCTCTGTCCTTGGCTCTAAGTAGAATTTTAGCACTTACCTTTCTTATTACCTGAATAGGAAGTTTCATTACCGCTGGAATAAAGTGTACTACATTATATAAATAGTTTCCAGAATGAAGTTCTTCTTTAAAACCTTTTGCAACTTTTATATTAGAGGCTGTGTATCTTTTGCCCATTTTGGTTCCAAGCTGTAAATCATTTGTTAAATCTTGGATTATTCTTCTATAGCCTCTTTTCGCTGTTTTTTTCTCTTTTGTCTCTATTTTTGAAGGCTTTGGGGGATTTGATTTTGTTGAAGCTGTCTTTGAACTCTTTGGTATTAATTCTTCAGATTTCGGAACTGATATCAATCCTTTTTCATTGCCTGGAATCGGCATTAAATCTTTTGAATGATCAAAGATTGGTATCACGCCTTTTTCCGTGTTTGAATCTGGTACCAAATCTTTTGAATGATCAAAGATTGGTATTAAGCCTTTTTCAGAACCTGAAACCGGTATTAAACCGGTTGTAGTATCTTTAGTTGCTCCTGATTTTTGTGTCACTAATGAATTGTTGCTTTTTACTATCTTTTCTTTTATATTATTTAACTTTTTTAGGCAATTCTGTCTATTCTTTTCAGCTGCTATCTTCATATCCATATAGTGCTGATATGCAGCCTCTATTTCACTGTCTGTTTTAAATTCATGGATTTCTCCGAAGTAGTTTCTTTCTTCATCAAAAACTGACAATAATTCATCAAGTGCCCTATCATATTCTTCTTGGGCAATTCTTTCTTGCTCTGCTAATCCTATAGGTATTAAGTCACTTTGTAAAAGTGCTGATATATCATCAGTTCCATACACATCTATACTGGCAGGTAAAGCAGGATATGAAGGAGTTTCAAATATACTTGGTTGTGACTGAGCTTCATTAATTCTTTGTACTACATCTCCTGTTATCCCTAAATCATTTAGTGCCTCATTAATAGTTGATATTTCTTCATTTATATCTGCTCTTGTCTGATCATCATTAACATTATCTCTTTGAGTGAATAGATCATCTAGTCTTTGAGTATAACCTTTAACAGTATCATAATTATTTATTATATTTTGATTTTCTCTTATTATATGCTCTCTACCTGCGATCCTTCCTCTAATTCTGGCAATTTCTATTCTGTTATCTGCATTGGTATCAGACGATAGTCTAACTAATTCATTATTTAGTTGGTCCACTTCCTCTTGATATCTTCTTATATTTTCCATCAATTCTGTATAATAAGTATCCATATCTATCCTCCTTTACCATATTAGCTTTCTCTATCTATTTTTTCTAATACATCATTTATCATGTCCATCTCTTCTTTTGTTCTAATTTCCTCTAAAGTTCCAGGACCAATAACTGGGTCATATGATGCTACATAAATTATTTTTCTACCGTTTTTGTCAAAACTATTATCAGTATAACCTATATATACTTTTTCTGTATCTTTGCAATCGAAAGTGAACAATATGTCACATTCTATTTTTTTACCATCTTTTTCTATTACTATCTTTTCGCCATCAAAATTACTTTCTTCACTCATATCCTACACTCCTCTATCCACTTTTACCCTTTAATATTAACAAATATATTGTCATAAGTCAATGCTACTATTAGTTTATATAGTATATAAAATGTACTTAAAAAACAGTCAATTATTATATATGACTGTTTTGTTATTTTTTTGTATATTCAATCACTATCTATTATTCCAGCTATATGGAAGATTAACATAATTACCTGGATATTGTGCTTTATTTTGATATGAATTCCAAGTACATCCACCGCCTTTATGCCAGTCACAAGGAGCTATTTCTAGGTGAAGATGTGGACCAGTTGAGCATCCAGTTGTTCCCATTCGACCAATTTCTGTAAATGGGGTTACATTCATTCCTTCATAAATATTTCCATAGCTTCTTAAATGTATATATGTTGAATATATATATCCATTACCTGTATCATGGCGTATTTTTACTATGTTGGCATTACCATTACAATGATATGGACAGTTTCTATATCTTCCTGAATCAATACAATTATCATTATATATCTTAAATATCTTACCTGCTGCGATTGGATATACAGCTATTGATTTATTGCTACTTGACATATCTATTCCCAAATGGCCACCTTTTCCACCGGTAAATCTTTGAGTAAGATAACCAAAAGTTATTGGTCTATAGTATCCATTAACACTAGGCATTGAACCACCACTATTAGCTTGCTCTATTCTGTATTGACAAGCTTGAATATCTTCATTTGTTCCACAACCTAGTTTTTTATAATAATTCACATTTTCTTTAGCAGCTTTTATTTGTTCTTCTACTCCTGGCATCGATTCCTTAATAGAAGATGTATCTGCATTAATTCTTTCTTTTTCTGAAATAAGAGATTTTTCTAGGACTTTCAATTCTTCCTTTTTAGCTACTAGATCTTTTTGTTTTACTTTATTGTCCTCTATTAATTTTTCAAGTTCTTTCATAAGATTATCATTGTATTCAGTTAACTGTTCTATTACAGATAGTCTATATATCATATCAGTTATACTTGTTGCTCCAAAGGCATATTCTAAATATGCATTATCACCATTTGATATTTGGTAATATTCCATTATTCTTTTGCTCTCTTCTGATTTTTGCTTTATTTTTTCATTGCTTTCTTCTATTTCTGTTTGTAGCCTTTTTATATCAGCCTCATTTTGAGTAATTTGTGATTCTATCTTATTTATCTTTGATTGAATCTGAGCAACTTCTTGATCATTTTTAACTACTTTTGATTTTTTTTCTTCTAGTTGTCTAGTATACTCCTCTACTTCTTTTTCAAATTCTCGTATTGTTTTTGCTTTTGTATCAATAGGTAGTGCTGTTACTGATACCATTAAGAGTATAACTAGAAAAACTGTAATTGTTTTTTTTAACATTATATCTTTAAATACCTTTTAACGGCTGATGCACTACCTATCATACCAACTAATATACCTATTGCTAAAACAATTAATGATGTTGTGTATATAAATGGTTCAGGTTTAATTAACTTTATTAATTCAGAGAACAAATATCCATCAAAGTGTTTATAAAAAGCTAAATAACCATATGTTGTAAATATTATTGGTACGATTGATCCAAATAATCCTAAAATCATACCTTCTATAATAAATGGCATTTTTATCGTAATATTACTTGCGCCTACCAAACGCATAATACTTATTTCTCTTTTTCTTGCTGAAATAGTTAATTTAATTGTATTTACTATTAGGAAAACTGTTACGACTATTAAAGCAATTACTACTCCATATGTAACATTCTTTATGGAAGTAAAAGCAGTAATCATTTTATCAACAATTCCTTCGCCATATCTTACTAATGATACTGTTTTAATTTTTTTAATTCTATCAGCTGTTTTCTTTATTTCCTCTATATTTTTTACTTTTATTTGAAAAGTATTTTTTAAAGGACTCTCATCATCATCCCAATTCTTTAAAACAGTGTTAAATATTTCTGACTCTTTCTGCATTTCCTCTTTTACTTCTTGTTTGCTTATAAAGTCAACTTTTTCTATATTAGACATTTTTTCTATAGTACTTTGTGTATGTTTTATATCAACATCACTAGCATCATTATTTAAAAATACAACAATAGTTAAATCTTTTTCTATTTCTTGTGTAAAATTATTAACATTAAATGAGGCAATTACGGCAATTGCAACAATTATTAAAGTAATAGTTATACAAGAAATTGATGCAAGAGATAAACTAAAATTACGGATTACGCTTTTAAAGGAGTCTCGTATACTTCTTCCTAACATCCTAAATAGCTTCATTATCATAGACTCCTTTCTCTTTAAAGTTTACTAAGTGTCCATCTTTTAAGATAATAACTTGTTTTTTCATTTTATTTACTATATCTTTATCATGGGTTGCCATTATTATAGTTGTCCCTCTTGTTTTATTAATTGAATCTAACACTTTCATTATCTCCATACTTTTCTCTGGATCTAGATTTCCTGTTGGTTCGTCACAAAGCAATAATTTAGGATTATTAACAATGGCTCTTGCTATTGCAACTCTTTGCTGTTCTCCTCCTGACAATTGATCTGGGTAATTGTGAACTTTGTTTTTTAAATCAACTTCTTCTAGAGCCTTTAAGACTTTTTCTCTTATCTCAGCTTTCTTAGCTCCAATTACCTCTAAAGCAAAGGCTACATTTTCATAGACTGTTAGCTTAGGTAAAAGCCTATAATCTTGGAATACTATTCCTAATTTTCTTCTTAATTTGTATACTTTTGCATTTCTTAATTTTGCAACATTTAATCCTCCCACTATTATTTGACCTTTCGTAGGTTTTTCTTCTCTATATAACATTTTAATTAATGTGCTCTTTCCGCTTCCTGATCCTCCTATTACAAAAACGAAGGCTCCTTTTTCTATGGCTAGATTTAAGTCATATATAGCGGTAACACCATTTTTATATTTTTTTTCAACATGCTTTATTCTGATTAAATCCACTTTATCAACCACCTTATCTATATCATTATAACATATTTATTTTTAAAATAAAAGAGCACATGTCTTTAGCATGAACTCTTCTTGTAGAGTTACAATTGATGTGACACCATGTAAGTACAAAAAAAGCAAAAAATCC
>OIYS01001357.1_pt1 | contig 12614 bp, 10 predicted proteins | sample 1588271 | NCBI WGS metagenome assembly OIYS01 (sample SAMN03283286) | human gut metagenome | biome: human-associated habitat; material: feces | host: Homo sapiens | place: Peru | collected 2012
ATAAATTAGCATCTTTTAAAGCTTTTCTTACTGGTTCAGTAGTAGATTCTACTAAGTCACTAATTAAGTCTTCAAATTTAGCTCTAGTTAAACTCATATTTAAATGAATTGGACCATCAGTACCTTGTGATATAAATGGTAATGATATTTCAGTAGTAGTCATACCACTAAGATCTTTTTTAGCTTTTTCAGCGGCATCTTTAACTCTTTGCATAGCCATAGAATCTTTAGTTAAGTCTACACTAGTTTCTTTCTTAAATTCACTTACGATGTAATCCATAACTCTTTCATCAAAGTCATCTCCACCTAAATGGTTATTACCACTAGTTGATTTAACTTCAAATACACCATCACCTAATTCTAGGATAGATACATCGAATGTACCACCACCTAAGTCATATACAAGTACTGTTTGGTTTTTATCTTGTTTATCTAGACCATAAGCAAGAGCAGCAGCAGTTGGTTCATTGATAATTCTCTCTACCTCTAAACCAGCAATCTTACCAGCATTCTTAGTAGCTTGTCTTTGTGCATCATTAAAGTATGCAGGTACTGTAATAACAGCCTTTGTAACAGTCTCGCCTAAGTATGCTTCAGCAGTCTTCTTAAGATCTCCTAGTATCATAGCAGATACCTCTTCTGGAGAATATTCTTTTCCGTTAGCGGATACTTTTTCACTAGTACCCATTTTTCTTTTTATTGAAGAAATAGTATTTTTAACATTAGTTACGGCTTGTCTTTTAGCAACTTCACCTACTAGTTCTTCATCTCCTTTAAATGCTACAACAGATGGAGTTGTTCTATTTCCTTCTGCATTAGCTATAACTTTTGGTTCTCCTCCTTCAAGTACTGCAACACATGAATTTGTAGTACCTAAGTCAATACCTATAATTTTACTCATATTTAATCATTCCTTTCTTTATTTATTTGTGAGCTTAATTATTCATTTACTTTTACCATAGCAACTCTGATAACTTTATCTTTGTAAGTATAGCCTTTTTGTAGGACTTCTACTACAACATTGCTTGGTAAATTTTTATCATTATCAGTTAGAACTGCTTCCATTTTATTTGGATCAAATTCTAAACCTTTACAATCAATTTCCTTTACTTCTAGTTCATTTAATATACTAACTAGATTGGTGTAAATCATTTTAAATCCGCTTAAAAATTTTGATACTTCATCGGATAAATCACGATCATCTAACATTATTGCTCTTTCAAAATTATCTACGATAGGTAATATTTTTGTAATTAGCTTTTCACCATCATATTTGCATAACTTGCTAATCTCTTCATCATTTCTTCTTTTCATATTTTGCATTTCAGCTAAAGTACGAAGTAATTTTTCATTTAGTTTTGCATTTTCTAAAGCTAACTTATTGTTATTATTTTTAATTTTATTTGGTTCCTTTTTCTTAATATTTTTAACTTTTTGTTTTCCATTTACTTTTACTTCTTTATTTTCCATTAATTATCCTTTCTATTATCAATTTCATCATCAATATACTCAAGTAAACCAACAATTCTTTGATAATCCATTCGCTTTGGACCTATTACTGCAATAGTTCCTTCTTCACCATTAATATGGTATTTCTTTCTAATAATTGTAACATTGGAATCAAAATCTGTTTCTTCACCAATATATACTTTAATGTTATCTTCATCACTATTTTCTTCAACTTTCGTAATAAATTCTTTATCTTCTAATTTATTGGCAAGTCTTTTTAGTTCTCCGATATCATTATATTCAGGCTGTTCAAAGATTTTAGTTTTACCTGTAACATGAATATTACTGTTATTGCTTACAAAATCATTAAAAGCATCATAGAAAATATTGTAGATGGTTTCATATTGACGTATTTGATTTTTAATGATTGGCTTTACTTCAAGTTCAAGTCTTTTACTTACATCGTTAATTGGTGTTCCCACAAGCATTTTATTTATTATTTCACTTGTTTTTATAACTTCTTTAACATTAATAGTATTTGGTAAATTAAACATTTTATTTTCAACGTTTCCTTTATCTGTACAAACTACTGCAACAACTTGGTTATTGCCTAAATCTATTATATTTATCTGTAATAAGTTATTGTTAATGCTACTTTTACCTAAAACTACACTTGTATAATTGGTTATTTCACTAATAATGTCCATACATTTATTGATAGCATCGTTAAGTTCAATGTCGGTATTTGTAAAAATCTTTTGAAGTTTAAGCATATCACTTCCTGTAAGTTTTTCAGGTTCCATTAAGTTTTTTACATAATATCTATATCCAGCTTCGCTTGGAACTCTACCGGATGATATATGGTTCTTTTCTAAATATCCCATGTCTTCTAGGATAGCCATTTCATTTCTTATCGTGGCACTAGAACAATTAAATATATCACATAAGGCTTTTGATCCAACAGGTTTTACTGTTTTGATGTATGTTTCAACTATTATTTTTAAGAGATTATTTTTTCTTTCATCCATTATATTACCTCTATTAGCACTTATTCTTTACCAGTGCTAATATCATTATAATATTATGATTAGCACTTGTCAATATATAACTGCTAATTTTTTAAAAAAGTGTAAAATAAAAAAATAGATTCTAATTCTAATCTATTTTTCTAAATTTTCTATGGCTTTTAAAACAGCAATTTTACCGTATTCATATGTTAATCCACCTTGAAGATATGCTATATATGGTTTACGTATTGGTCCATCACAAGAAATTTCAATTGATGATCCTTGGGTAAAAGAACCTGATGCCATAATTACTTCATCATCATATCCAGGCATCGGAGATGCAACTGGTAAGACATGTGAATCAATAGCACTTCCCATTTGAATTCCTTCAACAAATTTTATTAATAATTCTTTTTTATTAAAGGTAATAGTTTCTACGATGTCATTTCTTTCTTCATTCCATTTTGGGCTTACTTCATAACCTTTTTCTTCTAGAAATAAAGAGGCAAATACTACAGTTTTTAAGGCACTGGCAACAACACTCGGAGCAAAGTATAAACCTTGTAAAAACATTTTGTTAGCACCTAGACTTGGACCAACTTCATTTGCTTCACCTGGAACATTTAATCTTTCACTACATAAAGTAATTAGTTCTTTTTTACCTACAATATAAGCACCATTTGATGCTATTCCTCCGCCGAGGTTTTTTATTAAAGATCCAACACATATATCAGCACCAACTTCAATAGGTTCTTTTTTACCTACAAACTCACAATAGCAATTATCAACCATTACTATAATATCTTTATCAATATCTTTTATTAAATTAATTACTTTTTCTAATTTTTCTATGCTAATACTTTTTCTAGTGCTATACCCTATTGATCTTTGAATTTCTATTACTTTAACTTTCTTTTCTTTTAAATATTTTGCTATTTTCTCATAATCAAAATCATTGTCTTTTAAATCTATTCCATCATATTTTATATTAAATGATTTTAAACTACTTGGATTATCATTAAAACCAATTATACTATCTAGTGTATCATATGGTTTTCCACTAATGGATAAAAGTATATCATTTGGTCTTAACAAGGCAAACAAAGCTGTAGATAGAGCGTGAGTTCCAGATATAAATTGATTTCTTACTAAAGCAGATTCAGCTTTAAAAATTGTTTTATAGACATTTTCTACGGCATCTCGACCAATATCTCCATAACCATAACCGGTTGTCATATTAAAATGTGACTCACTTACTTGATTTTCCCAGAATGCTTCAAGAACTTTTCTACTATTAAAATAACATACATCATCAATCTGTTTAAATATAGGTTCTAGTTTTTCTTCACATGACTTTATATATTCTTCATTCATTTTATTCCTCCATCTATTTTTAATATGCAATCATTTACATATGTATTATTTGCTAAAAAATATACTGCATCTGCTATTTCTTCTGGAGTAGCAAATCTATTTAATAATATTTTTTCTTCTTCTTTTTTCTTAAAATCTTTATCTATATCTTTTGTCATATCTGTATTAATCCAACCCGGAGCTACAGCATTAACTCGTATGTGCGGAGATAAGTATTTTGCTAAATTGTGAGTAAGGCTAATTATTCCAGCTTTAGATGCGTCGTAATCAATACTTTCAATGTAACTTCCACTATATATATTATTGCTTGATATATTAATAATGCTTCCTTTTTTTAAAGCTTCTAAAGCATATTTACATATTAAAAAAGTGCCGAGTAAATTAACATTTAAAACCTTCGTAAATTCATGACTTGTTTTATCTTTAATATTATTGTCAATTGCAATACCAGCATTATTTATAACTACATCAATATTACCAATATCATTTTTTATATTGACAAACATATTTTTTACTTCCTCTTCATTAGATACATCACATTTATATAAATAACATTTGATACTATAATTATTTTCTAATTCTTCTTTTAAATCATTTGCTTCCTTTTGACTTTTATTATAATTAATTATTATATTATAATTATTGCTTGCAAAATTTCTTGCAATTGATGAACCAAGTCCGCGTGAGGCACCGGATATAAAAACATTTTTCATTTAATCACCACATTGATATTGTACACTAAACAAAAGAAAAATAAAAGAGATTTGTTTCTCTTTTAATTAATAATTATACCTTTCTCATCAAATGTATAATGAGGAATGTTAAATTCTTGATTTTCATTATAATTGACTTCTTCATTTGTAGGCTCTGTTGGCACAAAAAATCTTTCATCAACATTACTATTTTGATCATCCTTTTGTTTTTCTTCTTGTTCTTTTACTCCGGTTACAAAATTATTTTCGTCAAATTCATAAAATAATTTTGTATGTTGCAGTTTGTCATCGTCTGTTTTAGGAATATCAACTGCATGTTCATTTAATGAAATATCATTTAAATTATCTAGCTTTATATTATCAATTGCTAAATTATTATCATTTATATCGTGTAATAATAAATCATTTTCACTTTGGCTTTCTTCTTTAGCATTATTAAAATTACTTATTTTATCAAGAAGATTAGCAATTAATACATTGTATTCATCAGAAACATACCCATTAAATATTACTTTGACTATTTCTTCATGATTGAAAGAATAATTATTATTTTTTAGTAATAAACCTTCTGGATATAAACATCCAACATAATCATAAATCTTAATTGAATCATCACATTCCAAACTAAAATATCCAGTTATCATAAACTTTTTGTCATTATTTTTCAATTCTACGATACTTCCAATTGGCAAATATTTATTTAATTTATTAACATTATTTTCATTATCTAAATTTATCATATTTTTAATTCCTTTCTTTATCTAGATTTAGTGTAAATTTATACATAATTATTTAAAATTATTATTAAAAATTTAAACCACTAGTATTTTTATCATAAACATTTTTTCTTTTTGTTTTATTTTAATTTGTGTTCGTTTGCCTAGTTAGATGACGTGCTAGACAAACAATGGCCAAAAGTACTAGTTTATTCTAATTGGATCGCTCATGGTTCCTGATCCAGATACATAGGTTATGGAAGACTCGAGATAGAAGGTCGGCCTGACATCAAGGCAGGTGCTTACGAAGTTGTCATGCACGAAGCCATACTCGAACACAGTGAGCGCATATTCCGAATTGTTCGCATTACGGGAAAGAGTCCAATCCCAACCTCCCATATACATCCAATTATTATTTATTACTGCTATGTTATTATAATTAGACAGAGCAAGATCCCATGCACTTGGACTTGCTGCAAATCCGTAGTCTGACACATACATTAGTCCTATTTTTGCATCATAGGTTGTTGCATTATCTGTTGTATTTGTTGCATCTGGATTTACTATTTCATTTTGATATGCTACGGATGGAGTCTTTGTTACTATATTTGCATATGTGTTTCCTCCAACTTTCCACGTTGTTGTGGCTATCTTATTTGCCCATGTTGTTCCTATATTATTAAGATAATTTGTATTTAAGTTTGTTTTATTAAGTAAGCTTGTACTCCATGTATTTGTTGCACCATTTGTTGCTTTGTAATTCCAATAGTACGTGTTTATTGTTGATAAACTTCCTTTATAATATGTTGAATCTGGAGTTGTTGAACCATAATAATCTCCATTTGTTCCAAGTAAATTACTATTAGCATAATCATATTTAATTAATTTTACTTTGTCATCTATTACTCCAATGATGCGATATAAGTTATCTGTTGGGCAAGGAGTTTCATCACTGCCAAAGCATACAAAGTTATTTACCTCTTCGTTTGGCCCAGCATATCTTAAAGAATTATCATTTGCTCCATTTGCCAAATTTGCATCATGAAAATAAATTGAAGTTTCACCTGGTCCCCAATTTTGAAGATCCCAAAGGCAATCGATTAATGGAGAACCTTCATAACCTTGAGTTGCCAACGTTTTTCTTTCTCTATCATGAGCTTTTACTACAACACCAGCTTTAAATATTTGATTCATGGTTTCATTAGTTGCATTTTCATCAACATATAAATATAATTCCATAGTTGATGTTCCTTTAAATAATGAATCAAAACTTCCTAATTTATAAATATTTTTATATGTTCCTTTTATACCAATATTTAATTCATTTAGTTCTGTACTACTAAAATCAGCACTCGAATTATCAAGAACACCGAGGGTTGTACCATCATAATCAAACATTGAAGCTCCTGCCTCACCTTTTAATATAAAATTTATATTCTTATCATCCAACGTGTTTGTATCTAGTGTTGCTAAATAAACATCAAAACCTACAAATGAATCACAATAGCTTGTAATAGTAAATTTGTATGGTTTTGTTTGCATAGCTTTATTCTCCGTCATTGGGTAAGTATTTGATAAGTCAATTGAAGCTTCATCTATCAATTTTATTTTTGCACAACTTGACAAACTTATCTCAGTTAAATTTCCACCTTGTTTTACTGGTTTCATAAAAGATGTAGTAACACTAATTGATAATACTACTACTAAAATAATTAATATAACACCTAATAATATTATTTTTTGTTTTTTACTCATAAGAAAAATCTCCTTTAGTCTACTATTTAAATTATAAAGGAAAAATAAAAAATGTTCAAGTAGGTTACTTTAATTTAATTAGAAAAAATAAAAAATTCTACATTTTTCGTGTAGAATTTTAACTAATTTAAATATTTATTTCTACAATTGTTTCTCCAAGATTCCAATTGTTTTTATAATACCTTATTACATCTTTATTTTTCTTTAATACCTTATGTACCTCTTCGGTTAAAATATTTGTACTTTTACCGTGAATTATAATTACAATGTTATTTTTAAGTAATTTATTATCATTTATAAATTCATTTACTAATACTTCAACCATCGCTACTATTTCTCCATGTAAATCAAGTCTTGGAGTATTACTTGTTATCATTGTGGTTGCCCTTGATTATTTTGTCCATTTACCATTCCAGTTTTTTTAGTATAGTAATCTAATACTTCCGATAAATTAGGAATTGATAATCTTGATCCAATTTTCATAACTGATAGGCCTGCTGCTATATTTGCAAGTGTAACAACCTTTTCCATATCGAAGTTATTAGCTATTCCATAGGTAAATGCTCCATGGAATATATCTCCAGCTCCGGTTGTATCAACTGCTTGAACATTTAATCCCGGCATTATTTTAATTTCATTTCCTACTTGATACAAACAGCCCTTTTCTTCAAGCGTTATAACTATAATACTATTTGGGTATTTATCTTGTAATTTATTATATATAGCTACTAGTGAATTTGGATTGTTAAAATCAAATTTCATATTTGTAACAGTTTCTGCAAAACCTTTACTACATACAATATATTTAATATATTTACATAATTCTAATAGTTCTGGAGTTACTCTTCCAGCATCTATAATAGTTATGGCATTTTGGTATTTACTTATAGCATTTTGACTTGCTCCATAATCATGTCCATCTGTTAATATTATATCTGGCGTAAAATCATAATTTAATTTTTTTAAAGCAGGATGTTCTGTTGCTACATTAAATACTGTTCTTGAACCACTTTTCTTATTTATTAATATAAATGAAAAAGAAGTATCTTTATCATAATTTGTTTCTAGATAATCAGTATTAACATTTATATCTTGAAATTCTTTTTTTATTCTAGTTCCAAAGTCATCTGAACCAATTGTACTTGCAATTACAGTGTCTATTCCCCATTTGCCCAGAACAAAGGCAGCATTAGCTGCTGGACCGCCCCCGGCACTATATTTTTCGTTATATCTATATTTAGTATTTTCAACTGGATATTCATCAACTGGAACTGTTATATCCCAGCTGGAATGTCCGATACATAATATTTTCATTTAAATCATTCCTTTCTTAATTTATAATCATTGGATCTGATTGAGTTCCATGTCCAGATACATATTGGGTATCTGCTACTAAAAAAAATACTGGGCGAACAGCACCTATGCCAGTAGGACCGCCGGCATAAAATAATCCCACCATTGTGGACTCATCTAATGGCGATATGATTAAAAAACTTTTACTTACTGAAATGGTCCATTCAGTCCAGCCCATATACATCCAATTTAACGTGAGTTTTTCTGTCATGGATAATTCTCTAGTGTTATTCCAAAGATTTTTGTTTGAAGCAAACCCTAAATCCGAAGCATACATCAAACCTATTTTAGCGCTGAAATTAATATCCATTCCATTTAATTCACTCGGATTTATTATTTCATTTTGATAGATTTCTGAACTAGAATAAGTAAATGATCCAATACCTCCAACTTTCCATGTTGTTGTTGCTATCTTATTTGACCATGAAGTTCCAATATTATTAATATAATTGGTATTTAGATTTGTTTTATTTAATAAGCTTGTACTCCATGTATTTGAACCATTTCCATCATTTATTGTTGTATTTGCTTTATAATTCCAATAATATGTATTTATTGTTGATAAACTTCCTCTATAATTGCTTGAGTCAGGTGTTGTTGAGCCATAGTAATCTCCGTCTGTTCCGAGCAAATTACTATTTGCGTAATCATATTTTATTAGTTTTACCAATTTTTGTCCACTCACACCATGATAATTTTCGCCAAATACACCTATTATACGATATAAATTATCTGTTGGACATGGAGTTGTATTTGTTCCAAAACACACAAAGTTATTTGTAGTATCACTCGCCCCTGCATATCTATAACTATTATCCCCTGCTCCATTTTCTAATGAGGAATCATGGTAATAGATATTATTTTCTCCTTGTGTTCCTGTATATATTTTTGCAACATGACAAGCTAAAGTATTATCATCACATGTTTCATGAAATGGCTTTGCCAGTTCTTCTTTTCTAATATGTACGTTTATTGTCATATTATTACCGAAGTTAGACGATTGGTCAATTGGCAAATTTAAATATGTTACGGTAAAAGTCCATGTTTGATTGGTATATTCTTTACTTGATTCAGATGTAATTTCATAATTAGTTGCAACGTCAAATATTCCACTTTTTGTAGTTATGTCAAATCCCGATATACCGCTAAAGGTTCCATATGTTAAACCACTTAATGAGGTAAGTTCATTTCCATTTGGATCAGTAACAGTAAGAATAATTTCTGGTGTTGTTCCATCTGAATATTTAAATGTATTTGTTTCTATTTGAAAATAAACAAAATAATTAAAAGTTGCCGATTCATTTGTGCTATTAGCTTTTAAATATGCTGTTGCTGTTGTTGATGAAACATAATTTGTGCCATTTTCTGGCAATGTTGTTGGTGTTGCATCAATTTTTATAGGATTACCTAATCCAAATTTAAAATCATCAACAGTATCACTAGTCCCTACTACTTCACTTTGAGCTTTATTTATAGCTGGAGCTAAATATGCAAATGTTATTCTTACCACTAAAACAAAGAAAACTCCAATTATTAATATACTTAAAAAATATAATTTAGGATTATTTTTTATTTTATTTATAAATTTCTTCATAAGTCAATCACCCTACTATTAATAATATAACATAAAAAAAATAAAAAGAAAATATCTAATCAATAATTTGTGCTAATAAATTTAAAATATGCAATCTCAACTAGGATTGCATATTTTTATTGTGAGATTACCAAGAACCTCCGCCACCACCACCGGATCCCCCGCCGGATGAGCCTCCACCTGATGAACCTCCTCCAGAAGATCCACCACTTGATCCACCCATATCACTAGATGGACTTGATGACATAGCTTTAGTTGTTGATGACATAGTTTCAGTTATAAAATGTCCAAATGAAGCAGAATCGAAGCTAGAATAACCTCCATACCAACTTGGTGCTTGCAGTGCTATTGTTTCAAATTTATTAATCCACTTATCAGATACACCCAAAACATAAGTAAATGGTAATATATCATAAAAATATGTGGGATTACTCATAACCAAGCTTTCTAAACGATCTTTTTCTGCTGTTTCTAAAAAGTTTTTAAACCCTTTAATTTTACCTAATATTTCAGTTCCATACTTTGTTCTTTTAGGCATTTCATAAAGAAATTTTGCCATGATAAATATACAAATTATTCCAATAATATATGAAAGTAGATATGTATTATTTTCTACTAACACTGGTAAAACAAAAGTAACAAATGCATAACCTGCAAAAAAGAGTCCCCATATTGTTGCAAATATTTTTAGTGACATATCTCCTTTTTTTAACCAAGCTGCTATTATAGCTCCTAAACCTATACCTGTAAAAGATATGACAAATGGAATTATTAAAAAACCATATTCTGATTGTAACATAGGTATTATAGTAATAATTAAAAATGTAGATATTAACATTAATATTATTAGAGTGCGAATGATGGAAGGAGTTTTTTCAAATATTTTTTCTTTATTTTCTTTTTTATTTAAACTTGCTTTTATTCTATCTAATGTAATATAGAAGTGATCATATAAATCCATAGTTGTTACTTCTTTTGTTCCCCCCAAAAATAAACCTTTCAAAAATATTTCTTCTTCATGACTATTTCCATCATAATCTTTTAATTTAATAATTTTAAAACTTTTTGTTGTTGAAAATATTGATCTGTTATTGGTTTCTTCTATTTTAATGTATCCTTTATTAGCAAGATATATTAATAAAGAAGTTGCATCTTTATTTTCAATTTTCCCCTTATATAAAAAGGCTACTTCAGCACTATTAAAGCCTTCTGGTGGATAAAATTCTACGGTTTCAATTACTTGATCATCTTTGCCAAACTTTAGCCATAAACCAAATGTAATTAAAGTAAACAATATAGGTATAACAAAAGCTAAAATTTCTTTTAAATCAATATTAAGACTTGTATTTACAAAATAACCTTCCGGTAATTCTAATCTTATTGTTAAAGCCTCAAAAGAATTAAGGGTGCCATTAAATTTACCAGTTATGGTATTACCATTAATGCTATATGTAACTTTTGATGAGTCTATTGAACCTTTTTCTCCACTAGAAAAGCCAATTTTTGAGGCATCAAATTCTTTTGGCATAGTTATAGTAAATGTTATATTACTGATACTTGTATCCCATTCATTTCCGATTAAATTAAAATATAGTTCATCATAACCTTTTCCTTTATCACGTCCTAAATTATATAGATAACTTATTAAATAATAATTTTCTCCGGTTAAAGTAGTATTAGCATTACCAATTTTAATAACTTGATAACCTTTTTCTTTATATAAGTAATATTCTTCATTTACTCTGATATCACTTATTTTAGCACGATTTTTGGCTGTTGTTTTATCTAATCTTACTATATTATTTTTTAATGGTATTTTTCTAAATATACCATGTTTAGGAATATTAAAATATGCTCCGATTCTTTCTGTTATTTCTAAAGTATTATTCTCATTTACATTTATTTTTATATTATAACTATTTATATAGTATTCTTTATTACTACTAGTTATATTATTTTTTTCAATATAATTATTGGTATTACTATTATAATTATTTTCTTCATCACTTGTAATCGGATTATTTACAGAAATTAGCACTTTATAATATACTATGTCATTTAAAGTTTTATTGTTTTTAAAGTCATTTGTATCAACTCCACAATAAAAAGCCACGGATGAATAGCCTTCGCCTAAAAGACTATCTTGGGCATCACATACGGCAATTATTTCTTTATTAGAATCAAGAAATAATGTTTTTGTATATATGATATCATCTAAATAATTAGAATTATTAAAATATCCTGTTATATAAACTCTATTATTATTACTATTTGTTGAAAAAACCAAAGACGCATCAATATTTTTAAAGTTTATTTTATGATGTATATTATCAAATTTGTAATAATCACTATTAATGTCTAATGCCATAATTTTTGTTGGAAAAATTACTACTAAAGATATAATTAGTATTATAAAATAATATATTTTTTTCATGTACATCACCCTTAACTCTACTTTATTAAATATGATTATACCACATAGATGACTAATTAGTAAATAAAAAACAATCGCCTCTATCAAATGTTAAAAAATGTAAACATTAACATCAAATTTCACGGTAAATTGCAGCCAATAATTGTGTATACAAATGTATATCTGGTAATTATTCTTTGTAACCTTTTGACTTGTTTTGTCGAACTTGTTGCAGTAAAA
>OIYS01001358.1_pt1 | contig 12614 bp, 10 predicted proteins | sample 1588271 | NCBI WGS metagenome assembly OIYS01 (sample SAMN03283286) | human gut metagenome | biome: human-associated habitat; material: feces | host: Homo sapiens | place: Peru | collected 2012
GTTAAGTATTAACGATTGATAATAATATCCCTTTTACGGCCGGATTGCAAGGGGATAGGGAAATGTTAAACAAAAATTCACAAAGATCTTGAGCAGTCTGCCAGGGCAGCACGGCCTGCCTGCTGCATAAATATAAAGGAAGAAAAGCTGGAACAGCAAAAACGGAGGGCAGCAATGGAAGAGCAGCTACAAAGGATCCTGCAGGTATTTGGCGGTTTGGCGCTGTTTTTGTACGGAACGGACACCCTGTGCCGGGCGGTGCAGCAGGGGGCGGGCAAACGGCTGCGCAGCCTGCTGGCGCACTGCACGGCAAACCCGGTGGCAGGGCTGCTGACCGGGGCAGCGGTAACAGCGCTGCTGCAAAGCAGCTCAGCCGTTACGGTCATGGTCATCGCTTTTCTGGCAGCGGGCCTGCTGCAGCTGCGGCAGGCAGTGCCGGTAGTATTCGGGGCCAACATCGGCACCACAGTCACAGCGCAGCTGCTGGTGTTCCGGCTGGAGAGCTGGCGGTATCTGCTGCTATTTGGCGGGGTACTGCTCTGCCTGGCCTGCAAAAACTGGCGCGGCCGCTGCGCAGGGGAGGCGGTATTCGGTTTCGGGCTGCTGTTCGAGGGCATTACGGTGATGCGCAGCGCCCTGGAACCGCTGCTGCAGCATCCGCTGTTCCGGCAGCAGCTGGCCCGAGTGCTGCAAAGCCCCTGGCAGGGGTTGGCGGCAGGCATCTGCATGACCCTGACGGTGCAGAGCAGCTCTGCTACGGTAGCCCTGCTGCAAAGCCTGGCGGCACAGCCCGGGGCAGACGGCGTACACAGTGTGCTGGGGCTTGCGGGGGCGATCCCCATCCTGCTGGGCGATAACATCGGCACTACCATCACGGCTGTGCTGGCCTCCATCGGGCAGAGCAGGGATGCCAAACGGGTGGCAGCTGCCCATGCCATCTTCAACCTGTCCGGCGCGGTGGTATGCTGCGCCCTGCTGCAGCCTTTTACAGCGCTGGTGCAGTGGTGCTCGCCCACGGGGGCGGAGTGTACCGTCCTTGCACGGCAGATCGCCAATGCACACACCCTGTTCAATGGACTGTGTGCGCTGGTATGGCTGCCGCTGACCGGGCAGATGGTACGGCTGGTGTGTGTGCTGCTGCCGGATAAAAACCGCCCGCCGGAACGGTTGTAAACGGCAGCAGGGCATGGTATACTGAAACAGGATACCTATTTATAATAAAGTAAAGGATGAGTGCAATGAAACGGAAGATCGGCAAGCTATGCATGGCGCTGGGCGTTTTGCTGATCCTGAGCGCCGCCGGACTGCTGGGGTATAACCGGTGGGATGCTTCCCGGGCGGAAAAAGCCTCGCAGGAAGTATTGGGCGAGCTGGAACAGACGATGCAGCAGACTATTACGGAATACCGGCAGGAGCCTGCTGCGCCGCTGCAGCCGCTGCTGGACCCGGCACAGGAGATGACCACCGTAGAGGTGGAAGGAGAAGCATACATTGGGGTATTGTCTATCCCGGCGGCGGGGCTGGAACTGCCGGTAATGGCCCAGTGGAGCTATGCGGGGCTTAAAGTGGCCCCCGGGCGCTACAGCGGCACCACCTATGGGGATGATCTGGTGCTCTGCGGCCACAACTACGCAAAGCATTTCAGCCCCATCAAGTGGCTGTCTATCGGCACGCCGGTGTATTTTACGGACGCGGAGGGCCTGCGCTGGAGCTATGAGGTGGACAGCGTGGAAACGCTGCAGCCTACCCAGATCGAGGAGATGACCACCGACACGGAGATGGATACCTGGGATCTGACCCTGTTTACCTGCACTGCCGGCGGCAGCGCCCGCTATGCGGTGCGCTGCATACGCACAGGCTATCCCGTCCGTACAGCGGACACGGCGAAGTAATGCTGGCGCGGCGGCTCCCTGCGGGGCAGGACGATTTGAAATGGCTTCCGCTCTGCGCTAGCCATTATCAGCGGAAAATTTGTTTTTATCGCAAGGCAAGAAATTAGTGCAACATCAAAACAGCATATTTGCGATATGCAATTCAACGTTGTTGCTGTTGCATTAAAAAGTTGAATCGCTATCTCATTTTCACGGGAGAAATCGTGATGGAAAACGGCAGTTCCGGCACCTGTTTCCTGCGAAAAAATCCATCGAAAACGTTTAAAAGTCCTTTTTATGGTATCCTTAATGTGCGATACTACAGGTACCGGGCAAGGCCCGGAACAAAACAGACACACAGGAGGGAAACACCATGAAAGATTTTGAACTGCGTTATGTGGGCAGCCATGTAGAGGTATACACCTGCAGTGGTGTATTCCTTTTTTCCGCCGATACCGTGCGGGAAGCAATGGAGGAACTGGCCGGGTAAGCTGCAGCATACCGGCATAAATGTAAAATGCATGTAAAATAATAGAAAACTTCTGGTTTGCTGCCGGGAGATATGTTGCGAAATGTGTAGAAAAAGTGGTTTTCCTGTAAAATAAACCTTGTTGTGAAGCCCCCTTTGATGGTATAATAATCATAAGCGGCTGCCGGAATAAGGATACGCCGTGTGCGTTTTAGTGGTTCCGGCGGCTGTGTGCTGTAAAGGATCAAAAGGAAGATTCACATTAGGAGTATCGTTATGGATATCACACACATTACCTCTCTGCTGGGCGGCATTGCGCTGTTCCTGTACGGCATGTCCATCATGGGTGCCGGACTGGAAAAACTGGCAGGCGGCAAGATGCAGGGCGTACTGCAAAAGCTTACCTCCTCTACCATCAAAGGCGTGATCTTTGGCACACTGATCACCGGCGTCATCCAGTCGTCGGCTGGTACGGTGGTTATTTGTGTCGGCCTTGTCAACTCCGGTATCATGACACTGACGCAGTCGGTAGGCGTGATCATGGGTGCAAATATTGGTACTACGGTAACAGGTCAGTTGATCCGCATGGCGGATATCTCAGGCGACAGCCTGTGGCTGACCCTGATCCAGCCCAAGACGTTTGCGCCCGTGGTGGCGTTTATCGGCTGCATTTTTTATGTGTTCCTGCGCAACGCCAAAAAGAAGAATATCGGCCAGATCATGCTGGGCTTCGGCATCCTGTTTACCGGTATGAGCCTGATGGATACCGGCGTTTCTCCCCTGCGGGAAAGTGCGGTGTTCCAGAATTTGTTCGTCACCATGACCAACCCCATCCTGGGCGTTCTGGTGGGTATGGTGGTCACCGTGATCATCCAGTCCTCTTCTGCCTCGGTGGGTATCCTGCAGGCGCTGTCCAGCACGGGTCTGGTCACCTTCAGCTCTGCCATCCCCATCATCCTGGGTGCGCATATCGGCACAGCGTTTACGCCGCTGCTCACCATCGGCGGCTCCTCCAAGGATGGTAAGCGCGCCGCGCTCATCCACCTGTACTTTAACGTCATCGGCAGCATCATTCTGCTGGCGCTCATCTATGCGGTGCAGTTTACCATCGGCATCCCCATGTGGGGCGATGTGATGAACAAAAGCTCTATCGCAAATATCCACACCATGTCCAGCGTGTGCGCCATGCTGCTGTTCCTGCCCTGCAGCGGTGTGCTGAGCCGCCTGGCGATGCTCACGGTGCCCAGCAGCGTGGAGGAAGCCCAGGAGATGAGCATGCCGGTGCTGGACGAGCGCCTGTACAAAAGCCCCGCTGTGGCACTGCAGCAGGCAAAGAATGCGGTCATCAAGATGTCCCGCCGTGCAGCCCGCAACGTGAGCCTGGCCGGCCCGCTGCTGATCCGGATGGACGAGGAAACCGTGAGCGCCATCAAGGTGCGGGAAAACCTGATCGACCGCATGGAGGTCGAGATCACGAATTACCTTATCAAGCTGACCGACCAGGAACTGGGCGATGACGAGAGCCATACCGTGACCGAGCTGCTGAACTTTGTCACCGAGTTCGAGCGCATCGGCGACTATGCCGTGAACATCATGGAAAAGTCCGAGGAGCTGCAGGAAAAGGAAGCCAGTTTCAGCGAGAGCGCACAAAAGGAGCTGCACCTGCTGGAGGCTGCACTGGAGCGCATCCTGACCCTGACCAACGATGCCTTTGAAAACGATGATATCCAGAAGGCTTCTCAGGTGGAGCCGCTGGAGGAGGTCATTGATGTGATGGTGGACCGCCTGCGCGACCAGCACATCCGCCGCCTGAAAGACGGCATCTGCTCCATCGATACCGGCGTGGTGTTCCTGGATGTGCTGAACAATGCAGAGCGCATCTCTGACCACTGCTCTAACATCGCGGTGCGGATGGTGGGCATGGACGCCGGTGAGGATTACGATTCCCATACCCTCAAGAGCATCATGCATCACAACCCCAGCAAGGACTATATGCTGGAGTACGAGCAGTGCCGCAAGGAGTATCTTGCGCCGCTGGAAGAGCTGGAAGCATAAAAAATACTTTACCTGCCAGGAGGCCGCTGCACAACAGTCTGTGCGGCGGCCTCCTAGTGCGTTCTGGCGGTGCGGCTGCGGTCATTCCCCCAGGTCTTCCAGCAGCAGATCCAGCTCCCGGGCGCTGTTTACCACAAGGCCGCGCTTGATGCGCAGGGCATCGTTTTCCGGCAGAAGATTCGTGTAGATGCCGGTCACCCGGATCAGGGTTCCCGGGGTGCCGTCGGTACGGCAGGTGTATACAGCCACCCGGCCGCCGGCGTCCTGCAGGCAGTAGCGGGCGGCATCCGCCTGCGGCACGGCCTGGGCAGCCAGACGCAGTGGGGAAGAGGGGGCCGCCTCCGATCCGGCGGGGCTTTCCGGCAGCTGCAGCCGGGGCAGCGCCATCCAGAACAGGCTGAATACGATGGTGAACACGCAAAGCCCGTAGAACAGGCAGACAGACAGTTTGCGCATGAAAAAACACTCCTTTCACCTGCAAGTATGCCCCATTTTGGCGGATAGCAGACAATTTTCACATCCGGGCACTGTACTTTCTGCGGGGGAGTGTGTTATACTATTTATATCTGTTTTGCGCACAAAGATTGGTTCTTGCCCGGTTTGGGTGCGCGTGCTATAATATGGTATTGCAGTTTGAAGTTTCGTGTCACAAGCGATGTGGATAAAGTCCGGCGCAGCAATGCCCGGCAACAGTCTTGAAATGTCAGGAGGCGATCCCTATCTCCAACAATGAGATGAGAAAGATCCATCGGGGCAGCGAGGAACAGCCTGCCCGCCCGGTGGGACGTAAAGTTAATGTAGCCCAGAGCCGCCGCGAGGCATCGAACGCACCGGAAAAACGCTCCGGTGCACCCAAAGCACCCAAGGCACCTAAGGCGCCCAGAGAAAAGGGCCGGCACCCGGTTCTGCGGTTCATCGGCCGCATCATCGCTACCGTGCTGTGCCTGGGGGTCATGCTGGGCAGCGTGGTGGCTGTGGGCATGGTGTACTACGTAGTGCAGGCTACCGCCAACGATGGAGATCTGCTGGATCTGGACAACATCCAGCTGAGCCAGTCCAGTATGGTGGTGGCGACCGACCCGGATACCGGCGCACAGGTGGAGTATGCCACCCTGCGCTCTTCCAACAGCCACCGCGTGTGGGCAGACCTGGAACAGATCCCGTCCAATCTGCAGTATGCCTTTATCTGCACCGAGGATAAGGATTTCTACACAGAACCCGGTGTCAATTTTAAACGTACTATCGGCGCAATGATCAACGAGTACCTGCTGCCCATCTACAGCTCCAAGCAGGGCGCATCTACGCTGGAACAGCAGCTCATCAAGAACCTGACCGATGATAACAGTGCCAGCGGCATCGATGGTGCGCTGCGCAAGGTGCGCGAGATCTACCGCGCCCTCTGCCTGAGCCGCAGCTACTCCAAGGAGACCATTCTGGAAGCCTACCTGAACACCATCAGCTTTACCGGTACCATTCAGGGCGTGCAGACAGCAGCCAACGAGTACTTCAACAAGGATGTCAGCCAGCTGAGCCTGTGGGAGTGCGCCACCATTGCCTCTATTACCAAAAACCCCACCAACTATAACCCCTATACGAACCCTGAAAACCTGATCAATCGCCGCAACTTTATCATGTACAATATGTGGCAGCAGGGCGTGATCAGCGAAGAAGACTACCGCAACGGCGCTGCACAGCCCCTTGTGCTGGCCGAAGAGGACAGCGGCAAAAAGCCCAGCACGGTCACCTCTTATTTTACCGATGCACTGTTCAACGAGGTCGTGCAGGATATCATGGCCAAGGAGGGCATCACCGAGGCAGAAGCCCAGAAGATGCTGTACACCGGCGGCTTTACCATCGAGGCGACTGTCAACACCAAATTGCAGTCCCAGATGGAAAACCTGATGCTGAACACCGACGATGCTTACTTCCCGGCGGGCTGGCATGAGGAAGAGGTCACCTCCATCTCGGACGATGATGTGCAGGTGTTCAATGAGGACGGCACCCCCAAGACCCGTAACGGCGAGGACGGCACCGTCTATTATTACCGCAATGTGCGCACCCAGGCGGCTATGGTCACCCTGGATTACGATGGCAACGTGCTGGCCATGGTAGGCGGCGTGGGCGAAAAGACCAAAAGCCTCTCCCTGAACCGCGCTTATAGTGTGGACCGCCAGACCGGTTCTACCATCAAGCCCATCGGTGCCTATGCACTGGGCATTGAGTATGGTCTGGTCAACTGGTCCACCATGCTCAACAACTCGCCCCTGTACCAGAAGCAGGATATGATCATCCGGGACGAGGACTACTGCCGCAAGAACGGCCTGATGGGTCTTTCCGATAAGCAGCTCCGCGCTTACCCCAACGCATGGCGCAGCTGGCCCCGCAACTACGGCGGCAACAGCGGCGATGGCAGGGATGTCCCGCTGTGGAACGGCTTGGCACGCTCGCTGAACACCATCGCGGTGCGCGTGGGCGACCTGGTGGGCGCAAGCAATATCTTCAACTTTGTGTACAATACCCTGCAGCTGGATTCGCTGGACCCCACCAACGATGTGGGTCTGGCCCAGATGGTCATGGGCAGCCAGACCAAGGGTGTTACCCCCATGGCACTGGCTGCAGCCTTCCAGATCTTCTATGATGGCGAGTACACCACCCCGCACCTGTACACCCGTGTGCTGGACCGGGACGGCAATATTTACCTGGAAAACAACGCCACCAGCTATCAGGCGCTGACCCCGGAAACTGCTTATATCATGAACCGCCTGCTGAAAAACGTTCTGTTCTCCAGCGTAGGTACTGCCAGCGGCCGCTACCCCAACTCCAACGGCATGGAGGCCTTTGGTAAGACCGGTACGGCCAGCGACGAAAAGGATCTGTGGTTCGTGGGCGGCACGCCCTACTATGTCACCGCTGTCTGGTGGGGCTACGACGCGCCTTACGATATGACCAACACCCTGGGCAAGAATCAGGCCAAGACCCGCACCTGTGTCACGGCGTGGAAGGCCTATATGGAAGAGGTCCAGAAAGACCTGCCCTATAAGGCATTCCCGGCTGCAGACGGCGTGGTGGAGCGCGCCTACTGCACCCAGAGCGGCCTGCTGGCCGGTGCATCCTGCCCGGATACAGCGGTGGGCTATTACCGTGCCGAAGATCTGCCCGATACCTGCACCTACTCCCATGGCGCAGCCCGGGCTGCCGCAGAGGAGGACGCCGGCGCAGCAGCACCTGTGCAGCCGGTCGTCCCCACGGACACCAGCAACCTGGATACGGACTGAGCGAAAAATCATACTTTTCCGTCGCTTTGCCTAAAATCCGGCAAGGATGGGCCGCACTTCACGAAACAAAACTGGACATTTTGACAAAATAGCATCCGGACTCTTGCATTGCAGGGGTTCGGATGCTATTATATTTTCTGCAAGAACACTTGTGTTTGTGAGGTGAACAAGTTGGAGCGTCGCTTTTATCTGGTGGACGCACAGGTACTGCCGGAGGTGTTTCTCAAGGTGGTCCGTGCCAAGGAGCTGCTGGCCAGCGGGGAAGCACGCAGCATTTCGGCTGCGACCCGGGCTGTGGATCTTTCGCGCAGCGCATTTTATAAGTATAAGGATTGTATTTTTGATTCCGAGAACAGCCGCGAGGTGATAACGGTCATGGCGACCCTGCGGGATGAGACCGGTGCGCTGCAAAGCCTGCTGGCCGGTATCAGCGCCGCAGGTGCCAGCATTGTGACCATCAACCAGTCCACGCCGGAAAACGGGGCTGCGCTGGTGGCGGTCACTATCCGCACCGATACCATGCAGATGAGCCCGGAGGAGCTGACCGAAAAACTTTCGCGGCAGCGCATGGTGGTGGGTGTGCACTGTGGGTATAACCTGTAAGAAACAGGAAACGAGGGGAAAAGTATATGGCTAAAATTGCAATTCTGGGGTTTGGCACGGTGGGCAGCGGCGTGTACGAGGTGCTGCGCCGCAATGCCGCAAGTGTTTCCCGCCGGGCTGGTGAACCGGTGGAGGTAAAGTATATCCTGGACCCGAAGGATTTTTCCGGTAACCCGGTGGAACCGCTGGTAGTCAAAAGCATTGATGTGATCCTGCAGGACCCGGAGATCCGCGTGGTGGTAGAGACCATCGGCGGCACCCGCTTTGCTTACCCGTATGTCAAGGCCTGCCTGGAGAGCGGCCGCAGCGTGTGTACCTCCAACAAGGAGATGGTAGCCACCTACGGTGCCGAGCTGTTGGCACTGGCGAAGGAGCACGGCTGTGCCTTCCTGTTCGAGGCCTCTGTGGGCGGCGGCACCCCCATCATTACCCCCATGCACCAGTGCCTGGCTGCCAATGTTATCACTGAGGTGGAAGGCATCGTGAACGGCACCACCAACTTCATGCTCACCAAGATGGTGCGCGAGAACCTGAATTTTGACGATGCGCTGCAGATCGCCCAGGAGCTGGGCTACGCCGAGACCAAGGACCCCAGCGATGATGTGGATGGCCGCGATGCCTGCCGCAAGATCGCCATCCTGTCCTCCATGGTGTGCGGCCATCAGATCTACCCGCAGAACATCCCCACCCGCGGCATCCGCGCCATCACCACCGCCGATGTGGAAAGCGCTGAGAAGCTGGGCTGCGTTATCAAGCTGATCGCCTGGATGAAGCGCGGCAAGGACGGCAGCGTGGCTGCCGGCGTGGAGCCGTGCCTTGTGCCCAAAGCAAACCAGCTGGCCAGCGTGGACGATGTGTTCAACGCGGTGCTGGTCAAGGGCGATATGCTGGGCGATGTGGTATTTTACGGCAAGGGCGCAGGCAAGCTGCCCACCGCAAGCGCCGTGGTGGCCGATGTGGTGGATGCCTTGAAACATGGCTCCAAGGTGCACGACAGCCTGTTCTGGCAGCCTGCTGAGCCGGTGGAAGGAATGCTCACCGACCCGGCCCCTGCTGCATATTATGTGCGTGTGGCAGGCATTGCCCCGGCCGTGGTGGAAGCCATCTACGGTTACGGCAAGGTGGTGGATGAGCGGTACGAGGGCTGCGCTTACTTTGTGGAGCGCGCCGATGAAAAAGCGCTGGCAGAAGCTGCGCGCAAGGTGGAGGCTGTGGGCGGCAGCGTAAAGCTGGTGCTCAAGCGCCTGCCCGAGGAAGTGTAACGGAAAGGAACAGCGGCAATGAAGATCAAGGTTTCAGTTCCGGCTACCAGTGCCAACGTAGGCTCCGGCTTCGATGCGCTGGGCCTGGCGGTAACGCTGTACAACACGGTCACCTTTGAGGACAGCGAGGTGCTGGAGATTTCGGCATCGGACGGCACCCGCATCCCCCGGGGCGAGTCGAATCTCGTGTACCGCTCCGCCAAGGGTCTGTTCGAAAAAGTGGGCAAGCAGATCCCGCCCCTCAAGATCACCCAGACGAACCCCATCCCCATGGCACGGGGTCTGGGCTCTTCTTCGGCCTGCATCATCGCGGGTCTGTTGGGCGCAAACCGGATGCTGGGCGATGTGCTCAACACCCAGGAACTGCTCACCCTGGCTACCACCATCGAGGGACACCCCGATAACGTGGCTCCGGCTCTGCTGGGCGGCCTGACCAGCAGTGTGTTTGAGGATGGCAAGGTGTACTCGGTCAAGCGCAATGTGGATGAGAGCCTGTGCTTTGCCGCCATCGTGCCGGACTACAAGCTGCTGACCGAGGCAGCCCGCGCGGCTCTGCCCAAAGAGGTATCCCATAAGGACGCGGTGTATAATCTGTCCCGTGCGGCGCTGGTGCCCGCAGCCTTCTGCGAGGGTCGGCACGACCTGCTGGCCATTGCCACCGAGGATAAGCTGCATCAGCAGTACCGTATGCCGCTGATGCCCGGCTCGCGGGAAGTGTTTGATATGGCGCGCCTGTGCGGTGCAAAGGCCGTGTATGTATCCGGCGCAGGCAGCACCGTGATGGCGGTGGCAGAAAAGGCCGAGGCTGAAAAGTTCTATTCCAAGCTGGAAAAAGGTCTGGAGCTGCTGGAAGGTCTGGACGGATGTGAAGCATTTACACTGTTGCAGCTGGATGCCGATAACACCGGCGCGACCGTGGAATGATAAACGGGTAAGGGAAGTGCAATGCAGCTTCCGCCCGGCAAGACCCCGCAAACGCGGGGCGTAAAGAGGAGAGTGACAAGATATGGCGTTGATCGTACAGAAATTCGGCGGTTCCTCCGTAAAGGACCGTGACCGTATCTTCAACGTTGCGCGGATCGTGGCCAACACCCACAACGCGGGCAATGACGTAGTGGTGGTGGTTTCTGCCCAGGGCGACACCACCGATGACCTGATCGCCAAGGCAGGGGATATCACCCACAACCCCTCGGCGCGTGAGATGGATATGCTGCTGGCTTCCGGCGAGCAGATCAGCATCGCGCTGCTGGCTATGGCGCTGAATGAACTGGGCTGCCACGCGATCAGCCTTACCGGCTGGCAGGCGGGCTTCCGCACCGACCGCGCCTACACCAAGGCGCGTATCACCCGGCTGGAAACGGAGCGCATCTCCTCGGAGCTGGAGCGCAACCGTGTGGTAGTGGTGGCTGGCTTCCAGGGCCTGAACAAGCTGGACGACATCACCACCCTGGGCCGCGGCGGCTCCGATACCAGTGCTGTGGCCATTGCAGCCGCACTGCATGCCGACCGCTGCCAGATCTATACGGATGTGGAGGGCGTTTATACCGCCGACCCGCGCAAGGTGAGCAACACCCGCAAGCTGGAGGAAATCACCTTTGACGAGATGCTGGAACTGGCATCTCTGGGCGCACAGGTGCTGAACAACCGCAGCGTGGAGCTGGCTAAAAAGTACAATGTGGAGCTGGAGGTGCTCTCCAGCCTGAACCCCATCCCGGGTACGGTGGTTAAGGAGGTTACAAAGGACATGGAAGGTATGCTGATCAAGGGTGTTGCAAAGGACACCGATGTTGCCGTTATCACGATTCTCAACGTTCCCGATGAGCCGGGCATGAGCTTTAAGATCTTCGGCCTGCTGGCACAGAAGAATATCAATGTGGACATCATCCTGCAGTCCACCGGCCGCGATGGCAAAAAGGATATCAGCTTTACCTGCGCCGAAGGCGAGGCAGAGCTGGCAATGCGCGTGCTGAAAGACAGCGCCCACTTCACCGATGTCAGCGTGGATACCACCTGCGCCAAGGTCTCCATCGTGGGTGCCGGTATGCAGAGCCACAGCGGCGTTGCCTCCAAGATGTTTGAGGCACTGTCCAACAACAATATCAACATCAAGATGATCTCCACCAGCGAGATCAAGATCTCCTGCATCATCGACCGCGCAGATGCCGATAAGGCGGTCAGCGCGATCCACGATATGCTGTTTGACTGATCTGTGTGATTTTTGCAATTATGGCCTGTCTGCCCCTGCCGGGGGTGGGCAGGTCATAATTTTTTTACACACCGCGGCGTTTACACAAATTGCAAAGGGGTGTATAATACAAAGTATATGTGCGGCGCACCGGCGCTGCAACAACGCCGAAAAGGAGCCGCACCCGCATGACTGAACCTACCCGCACCCGCAGAGCGCCTGCTGAAAAGCGCCTGACCTATCAACAATGGAAACGCCGCAAAATGCTGCGGCTGGCCCGCAACTGGATGTTGTTTCTGGTCGGCTGCGCTGCAGTGGTGGCGCTGCTGACCAGCGGCATCCTGTGGCTGCTGCCAAAGGTCCACGCACTGCTGGCAGGGCCTAAGGTGTTTGCCGCCAGCGTGTACGATGGCACGGACTATGTGTTCGATGCCGGGGATGCACGGCTGGTGCTGGTAAACGCAAACCTGCCCTATGCAGCCGAGCCGACCCCTGCGCTGGATACGGCGGACGAAACCACCGGCCAGCAGCTGGAGGCCGAAGCCGCCATGCAGTACCGCAGCATGGCCGCTGCCGCGCAGGCAGATGGCATCAGCCTGACCCTTGTGACGGGTTATCAGGACGCCGACACCCGGCAGGCTGCCTACAAGGCCCGGGTGCAGACCTACCGCGATAAGCGCAAGAGCGAGGAGGAAGCCGCCCGTCTGGCGGCTACCATCCAGCCCGCCGCCAATGCCAACGAGCACGGCACCGGTTATGCGGCAGATATCCTCAGCGCGGACGACCCGCAGCAGGACACAAGCTTTGCCGAGACCCGCGCCTACGAGTGGCTTGCGGCCTACGCGGCGGAATACGGCTTTATTCTGCGCTACCCGCAGGACAGGCAGGCCGCCA
>OIYS01001359.1_pt1 | contig 12611 bp, 13 predicted proteins | sample 1588271 | NCBI WGS metagenome assembly OIYS01 (sample SAMN03283286) | human gut metagenome | biome: human-associated habitat; material: feces | host: Homo sapiens | place: Peru | collected 2012
ATTATCAGTATAACTTTTAGGATTAAGTTCTATCCTCTCACTACTCTTTAAGAATTGATATAATTCAAATAAATTTTTATCATATGTTCTTAAAAATGATTCAACAAGCTTTATATATTCAATGTCATTCATTTTAGTATCTCTAATTATTCTCCATGGAAGTCTAAATCCTAATGAATAACAATATAATGAATTATATATCTTAGAAACATTCCTATTAAAAAATTCTATTAATTCATTATTTTTATCTAAAACACTTTCATCAAAGTTTTTTTCAGATGTTGAAATTATATATTTAGAACCTGAAACATAATTAATTAATACTTTTAAAGAACGTATATCACGAGAAAGTTCTATTCTTCTATTAACATCTGTCGTAGAAACTAGTAATGATTCTAACTTTTTTAATCTTTTATTTAATTCTAAGACATTAAAATGCATAAAACTTTCCCCCCTGTAATAATCGATATTATAACATTTGAATAAAAAAATGTAAAATAAAAAGAACTAATATAATTAGTTCTTAGTACTTCTATATAATTTATAAATTGAAAATACTCCAGCTACAACTATAAAAAGTATTATTATAATTCTTAATGCTCCACTATTATTATTTGTATTATCACTTGAAACAAACTTATTAACATTTTCATAGATAGTAAATATGTTTACAATATCCTTATTTTTAAGTTCAAGTAGAACAATAACTCCAGAGCCATCATAACTTGATCGATAAGCATATTTTCTAGTATTCTTTTCTATTTGACTGCCTACATATACATAGTTATAAACTCTATTTTTTCTAGTGTCATCATAATCAGGATAAAATAGACTACTAAATAATGTAAATGTCTTCCCTTCACAGTTAATAACAGCATAAGGTTCTATATCATTGTGACTTTCAAATTTTAAATCCTCATACTTAATAAACCATTTATTATCTCTAGTATAAACACCTTTAGTATTTTTTTCATTAGTTTTAGTAGTAGCTTCATTTACAAATTTTGTAATATCTATTTCTTGATTTTTATGAGTTAAAGTACTTAAATACTCATCAAGCGCTTTTACATCATTTGAACTAAAATCACTTTTTTTATAATTAGAACTTCTATAAAATGAAATTACTGTATCAGATACGTTCTTATAATACTCATTATTCTTTTTTATACCACATCCTGTAAGTAAAGACATGATTATTAATATTATCAAAAATTTCTTCATATTATCCTCCTGCCTTTATCTCTTTACCACTTGTAAGTCCATATAATCTTTCAGTTCTAGCAGTTGAAAAACCACCACTATAATTATCATCAGCATAGATTGTCATATGTAAGTGAGGTGCCCAACCTGCATTTCCACAAGAACCTCCTTGAGCATTTCCAGTAAATCCAACCAACTCACCTTTTTTAATTTTTCTATTACAATTTCCATAACTACATCTATATCTTATTCCACTCATATGTGTTAAAAAGAATCTGTTTCCTTTTTGTCCTTCAAAAGTTATATAATCATCTGTCTTAATAGAAACAGTATATGCAGTTTCGGTTCCACTTTTATTTGAAGTATGACCCCATTCAGAATACTCAAGTTGTCCATCAACAGGAGAATAAACTGGCGTGCCAAAAGAAGCCATTATATCTATACCAGTATGTTCATAAACAGTACCATATTTACCACTAACAGGAGTAGTCGGAATTATAAGTTTGCCACCATGATAAGTAGTATATCCAGTTAATTGTGTTGGAACTGAACTAGCATTTTTAGGCCATGCCCCTAAAGGTTTACCTGTTGCTTCATCCTTTGGAAAAGTAAAATTAGAAACATTTATAATACTTGTCCAACAATTAAGTGCTGAACTAGGATCAGGTTCAGAACTATTACATACATTTTTATTACAAGCAGAACTACCATTAGAAGAAGAAGACCCAGGTATAGTTAAATTACCAGAACCAGTAACATCACCAGTAGTTTTATCTTTATCATTTTCTGCTTCCATCTTTGCTTTTATATCTTCATATAAAACAGCTAACCTATTACTATAATCTTCCTTTAAAGTTTTATCTTTAATTTTAGTAAGAGCATTAACAGCAGCATAATAATCATTATATGTTTTAGTTTCCTCAGCCTTAGCAAGTAATGTATCCATAGTTGATACATACGCAGCAGTTATACCATCAGGCGTCGCAGAAGTTAAACAATCTTTATATCCATTTTCTACACCATTAGTTCTAACAATAACATTAACAAGAGTTGGTATTAAAAATATAATAACTGCTGCAATACAATTATTAATAAGTTGTTTTTTAGCTTTCGCAAGTAAGTCTTCATTTCCAACCTTTATAGTTTTCATAAGAGTTACCATACCAATAACAATAAGTAATATTGGTACAGCTATTTTAATTATCAAAATAGCCATATTTACTATTCTAAAAACAGATAACACATCACCATTTTGACAAATGCCTAGTATATTCACTTCACTTCACCTATCTTCTCTTAAAGTATAACAAAAAAATAATGCATTTAAAAGCATTATTTAAAATTACTATTTATTTCATCATAACTATAACCTTTTCTAAGTAATGAAGAAATTATCTTGTTTTTATCCCCTTTAAACTTTCTATTTGCTTTATCAAAATCCTTACTTAAAGCATCACTAGAATATTCAATATTTGAAAGTAATTCATCAATCATATATTTGTCATATCCCATATTATATAAATCATTTTTCATCTTGGTTATAAACATATAATAACTTTTACTCTTCATAATAGACTTCTTTTTATTAATTAATTTCGAAAGTTTACTTTTCCATACATAATCTTCTATTTTAGATAAATATGAATCTATAATATCTTCATCTATTTCAAGTTCAATCAAAGATTTTCTAATTTTAAAAGGTCCATCATTACTAAGAAGTATTTTATCATTAATATAAGCTTCAGTATATCTATTATCATCAAGTAAATTTAATTTATCAAGTCTCTCTAATGCATAATCTATACACTTTGTATTAAACTCTTTTTTCTTTAAATATTCTACTATTTCTTTTCTATTACGAAGTTTAATTTCAATATAATTAAGTGCCATATTATAAGCATCATAATAGCTATTCTCATCTATTAATTTATCAATACTCTCTAAACTTATATCTTTCTTTAATAATAAATCATATTTTAAAATAATATCTTCATAAAGAGTTAATTCAGTAGTATCTAAGAATATCTTATATTTATTTTTTCCAACTTTTTTAAATTTATTAATACGCATATACTTCACCAAACTCATTTTACCACAAAAAAATAGTTTCAGTATAGAAACTATTTAATATTTACTATTCATTACTATAGTTAGTGAAATATCTTTGAATTAGTACAACTGGAGTTCCTTTATCTCCACTTCCACTTGTTAAATCACATAAACTACCTAATAAATCTGTATAACGTCTTGGTGTAGTACCTTGTGTAGCCATCGAACCTTTAAGCTTAGAATCTTTTGTTCTAATTTCTTCTATCATAGCTCGTTTTAGTTCCTCACCCTTTAAATCTTTAAATTTATTTTCACTAAAGTATTTTAGTTTTATTTCATTTGGACTTCCTTCTAATCCACTTGTATAAGCAGGACTTACTACTGGGTCTGCTAGTTCCCAAATCTTACCAACAGGATCTTTAAATGCTCCATCCCCATAAACCATAACTTCAACTGTTTTACCAGTTTTCTCTTTGATTAATTCTTGTACTTTATTTACTAAAATATTTCCAGTTCTAGGGAATAGTTTAACTCTTTCTTCAGTAGAACGATTACTTCCTAAAAGTCCATATGGTGAATATCCACTACCATCAACACTTTCATTTAATATATCACTAAGTGTAAGAACTTTAGCATCTACTCCATCTTTTTCTATTCTAGCTTTAGTTTCATTTCTAGTATGAATATCACAAGCAATAACATCATTAGTATATCTTAAAATATCTTCAGGTTTATTTGAGAATACCATTTCAAATTCACAACCTTCTTTTAATACTAAATCACGATATACTTCATACATATTAACACCAGTAAATATATGTTTAAAATGACTAAACCTTTCTTTATATTCATTTTCAGTAATTAAATCAACTGATGGATTAACTCTATATTTAATTAAGTCCTCTCTTAATAGAATATCATTTCCTACTTCATCTGAAGGATAACTAGATAATAAAGTTATCTTTTTAGTACTTCTAGCAAATGCACTTAATAATACAGCAAATCTATTTCTACTTAAAATTGGAAAAACAAGTCCTAAATGTTCACTATTATTAAATTTCTTTTTAACATCAGCTGCTATTTGATCTAATGTAGCAAAGTTTCCTTCACTGATACCTACTACAGCTTCAGTAATACCAATTACATCTTTATCTTCAAGTTCAAAGTTTTCACTTTTACTTGCATTAAGAACAGAATCGACTACTACTTTTGCTAGATCATCGCCCTCTTTTATGATAGGTGTTCTAATTCCTCTAACAACTGTTCCTACATCTCTCATAAATCACTCTCCTACTATATAATATCATAATTTTTAATAATTAATATTTAAATTACATTTTATTTACAAAATAAAAAGCACATACGTGCTATTTAACAAATTTATATTTACCTATAATTGGTAAGTTTTGTGATTTAGATTTATAAGTTCTACATATTCCAACGACACTTAACACTATAGACATACAATATAATACATAAGATATAAAGCTAACCCATCCTGGTGTTACCTCACTCATTAAATAAGTCTTAGTAAATAAAGCATATAGGATTTTAGAAACAATAAATGTAAAAGTCCAAAATAATGTTACATTTATACCCTGATTAATATGAAATGCCATATATTTAGATTTAGTATCCATTTTCATAAAATATTTAAAATATAAAACAACTAAAGGAATATAACAAAGTATAGCATATATCTTATATTCATTTACTTCATCACTTCCAAAATATTTAGTATAATCTTTAGTATTTATAAGTTTATCAACTGCATCTATTGTTTTATCACTAAAATCATTTTGTGGTTCAGTAGTAGCAGTATCATCACTTAATATTCCTTTCTCACTAGTATCATTAGAAAATTCAACCATTTCAATACTAGAAGTTTCATTTTCTTTATTAGTATTATTTACTTGATTATCTTGACTATTCTCCATAATTACCATCCATTCTAACTAAATTATAACATAGTTTTTAAATTAATAAAAAGATTTATTTCATGTTTCTTGTAAATACAACATAAGTGATATAGAATATTATTTAAAGAAAGCGTGATTTTATGAACTCATTAAAATTCAATGATAAATTTGATAGTATTATAGAAGAACCAATAAGCTACTGGAAAACAGTAGGAGACATACCACAAAATATAAAAGATTTTATTAATAAGACATCTGATTCTATATCATTTTATGATGAAAAAGATAATACATATTATTGTCCTTTACATATGGAAAAACTCACAAAAGAACATAAATGTCAAAAATGTCATAAGACATTTACAAAAAATGATAAAATAAAAAGATTAAATGATTATATATACTATTATGTATTTGATATTTGTAACGATGATATATTGCTCTATTTATTATGTGAAGATATAAATTATTTAAATCCTATGTCATTCTACCCTTTTAAACAAAGTAAAATAAGTATTAAAACTATTTATCAAATCTTACCAACAAAAATTATAAATATAACAGAAAATAAACATATAGAATACAAAGAACTAGAAGAAACAATTACTAGATTCAGAGAAACAACTAAAGAAATAAATGATAAAGACTTTGATTTACTAGATGAATATGAATTTAATACATTTGAACATCAATATTTATATATAGATAACCTAGATGATTTAAAAAATACTAAATTATATAAATATAGTAATATATGGACTTTAAAAGAATATCTTAAAAGGCATTATTTTAGTCTATCAAGTATTACATTCTATCCAGTATATTATAAAGAATTTGAATATTTAGTAAAATTAAATCTATATGAGTTAGCCATCCATAGTAGTTCTGACATTAAATATAGTGGTAGTTTTAAAAATACATTTGGCATACCCAAAAAATATTATGAATTCATGAAAGATATAAATATAGATTACCTAGAATTAGAAGCATTAAAACTATATCCAACAACTAATTTAACTATGTTAAACTTTATAAAAAATAATCTAAGTCTAATAGAATTGATATTAAAGTATACTAACTTAGACAAAGTATTAAATTATCTAAAAGAGCAAAAATTAACTTTAAATAACTTACATGAATATGGTGACTACATAAGATGCTCTGAAGAAATGAAACTAAATTTAAAAGACCACTCTATTCTATTTCCGAAAGATTTTATTAAAAGCCATGATAAAATTACAAACGATATGGTAATATCAAAAGATCCACTTACTAATAAACGTATTAAAAATTTATCAAATATTCTTTCTATAAATAAATATGAAGATGATAAATACATAATATTTCCTGCAAACAGCATAAATAGTCTTATAGATGAAAGCTCACAACAATCTAACTGTGTAAGAACATATTGCGATATGGTAAGTAACAATGAATGTCAAATATACTTTATGAGATATAAAAATAATATTAATAAATCATTTATCACTATTGAAGTTAGGAGCAACAAAGTCGTTCAAGCAAAAACAAGATACAACGAAGAAGTGCCAGAAGAAATTATGAATATTATTATCAAATGGGAAAAAACATTAACACCATTAATTAATGAATAATCTTGTAAATATATTTAAGGTGATGTACACTATAGCAAAGGAGATTATTATGGAAGAAAATACTCATATTAAACAAAGCAAGGAATGGATAGAATTTAATAATTACTATATGAGTTATAACATATTTGACCAATTAGACTTTTTTAGATTAGAAGACATTCATACAAATATATTAAAATCTTTATTTATAAAAGATAATCCATATTCACTTGATACTTACCCACTAAAAAAACTTCTAGAATTACTAATAGTTAAAGATAACGCTAAAGTAGCAATAAACATTGAAGAATTGAATAACTATAAAATAGAAAATATAAATGTATATTCCCAAGTAGTTCTAAATAAAAACAGCAAGTTAGATTTACTTATAGAATCTACCATCAACAATAAAAATTATAGTATTATATTAGAAAACAAGCTCCTATCTACTGAACATGATAATCAATGTCAAAGATACTATAACTATTATAAAGAAGAAAGCAAAGATATTAACTATATATTTGTATTCTTATCACTAGAAAAAGAACCAAACTTTAAAGAAGATGATAAGTATATATGTATTAATTATCAAGAACTAATTGATTATGTAATTGAACCATGCAGTTATAAATGCAATAATAAAAAAGAAAATATTATTAGTTTAGATTCTTATCTATCTAGTTTCAGTAAACTATTTAATTTCATTGGATTGTCTAACGAAGATATTATTATACCAATTACAAAACTAGGAAAAGAGCTAACACATAGTTTAAAACAAAAATATGGTAATTTCTTAATAGATGCTCTTAAAACTAATAATGAATTCTATAAAGAAAACAAAAATATATTACTCATTTATTATTATAATTTATATAAGATTTCAGATAATAATGAAACAAAAAATCTAATCAAAAAAGAAATTCTAAAAATTAAATGTACTTTTAATGGTATAAATTGTAGTTTTAAACAATGCAGTTTAAAAATAATAGAATATCTATTTAACAAAAAAATTATAAAAAATAATAATGACTTAATTAAATTGAATAATTGTTTACTTAATAAGAATTATTTAATTGCTACTAAGAATATTAGAGGTATCAAGCATAAAGAGTGTTATACAAATAATGCTAAAACTATTGGGAAAATACTTCTAAATAATAATGAATTATATTATTATAATGGTAACGTTAACTATGATGAACTTAAATATTTTGTAATAAACATAAACAAGGAATTTAACAATATTTTAGATGATATTGTAGAAATATATTAATGGAGGAAGAAATGAAAAATAAAGAATATAAATTTAATAATTTTAAAACTACTAAAGGAAACAATTTAGCATTCACTATATCAAAAGAAGTTGCAAAACAACCAGGAAAAAAATATTCATCATTTTTTATTAGTGGTAACAATTTAGAAAGAACTCACCTATTAAATGCAATAGCAAACGAATTAGAAGAAACTAATCATAAAGTTAGCTATGACATCAATAATATAAAAGATAATACTGAAGTATTAATAATAGATAACATTGAAAATCTTTCAAGCGAAGAAAAAGATAAATTAACAAAAATAATTAAATCTTTTATAGATAATAACAAACAAATAGTTTTAGGAAGTATTAAAACATTAGATGAATTAAATATAACTGAAGAGTTAAAAGAAACTATTCTTTGGGGAATATCAGTAAATATAGAAAATGATACAAATGGGGCTAATAATGAAAAAATATCTGATTATGATTGGTTAAACAATAAGGAGAAATAATGAATAAGAATTTTTTTGAAATAAAAGATGATTTTAAAAATATTAAAAATCTAGTCGGAAAATATATTATTTATAATTTATTTATTGATGATAAATATTACTCTACTTTTCGTGGTAAATTATTAGCTTTCAAAGATAACACTTTATATGTAGATGTATTTAATGATGGTATGAAAGAAACAGAAACTATGCATGAAGTACCTTACAAAGAAGAAATACCAACAACTAAATTAAAAAGTATTGAAGAATTTAAAAACTATTATAATAAAGAATTTGATAATACTTTTATTAATAAAGAATGCAAAATCACAAATAAAAATAATGAATCAATAACAGGAATTATCATAGACTATCAGTTAGGAAACATAATGATTAATATTAATGATAACCCTAATTATGAATATCCATTATATTTTGTTAAAGATATTGAAATTATCAAATAAATATTTGAGATTTATCATTTATTATGTTATACTTTATGAGGATGCAAGTATAACTAACGCAAGTGTGGCGGAACTGGTAGACGCAGCAGACTCAAAATCTGCCGGTAGTAATACCTTGAGGGTTCGATTCCCTTCTCTTGCACCAAATATAATCTATAAACTTCCCTTAATAAGGGGTTTTTTTATATCAGTTTTAACAAAACATAAACTAAGGAGAATTATTATGAAAGAAATATTTAAAAGTGCAGTACACCTAATATTAATAAAAGATAATAAAATATTATTACAAAAAAGAAAAGGATCAAAATTATGGCCAGGATACTATGCCTTACCTGCTGGTCATATAGATGAAGGAGAAAATCAATACGAAGCCCTAGTCAGAGAAACAAAAGAAGAATTAAATATTGAAATTAATCCAAAGGACATTACAAAAAGTTATGTAGTATTAAGAAGAAACTTCTTTGAAATAGATGGTAAAAAGCTAGAACCATATATAGATTATTATTTTGAAATATCAAAGTATAAAGGTACTCTAGTAATAGCTGAACCAAATAAATGCGATGAACTAATATGGGCTAGTATCGATAACTTACCAGAACCATTTATAAACTATGAAGGAGAATTTCTAAATAATAAAAATATATCAACATATGATTGTAAAACAGATGGAGCATACATAAAGAATTAATACACCAGCAATCTCAAAGATTGCTTTTTTATTTAATTAATTGTAAAATAACCATAAAAGAGGTCAATATGGGATTATTTAATAAAATTCAATTTTTTATTTATGAACTAAAAGATAAAAGAAGATATAAAAAATTTAAAAATTGTAGTATACCCTATCCCTTTTATGACAAAAAAAGAAATGTTTTTGAATGGATAAGATACTCTAATGTAATCAATCAATATGAAACAACTAATAATCTAATTGATGCACTTGGAAGCATTGGTAATATCGAAATGATTTATCATTACAAAGCAAATTTTTATAATTATGAAAAGAAAAAATATGAGAATATTATAAGTCACTGCCATAGCTTCGATGAATTAATTAATGAACTTTATAGATATCCAGAATCATTTGAAATACCAAGTGAATACTTAAATGAATATAGTAATCAAGAATTAAATTATATTAAAAGTATTAAAAAATATTTCAAACTAATAAATCTTAAAGATGAAAAATATAGTAAAGAGCTAGAAGAACTTGATAATAAATGGGAATCTCTTCGAGATAAAAAACATAAATCATTAAAAGAAATAATATTTTTACATAATACTTATTCAAAAGAATGGGATAAACTTTCAGAAAAAGAAAAACTGGAAAGATGTAACAATAAAAAAGCTTTAGAATTTTATAATTATCATCAAATTTGGACTAAAACTGATAAAGTAGCAAATGCTATAATAAATGGTGAAAAAGATTATAAAATATATATAAAGTATCCCTTCTCTTCATCAAAACTAAATGAAAAGTTTTTAGTAGTAAATACTAACTATGAATATCTTGGAATAGTAAAAGTTATTAAAGAAGATATTATAAAGTTTAAAGATTTAAAAGAAAATATGGTTGATTATAAATTAGCTGGATTCAAAAATTTTAATGAATATAAAGATAGTATGTTCAAAGACTTTAAAGAAGAATGTGAGGCTTATGATGAAAAATTCACAAAAGAGTCACTAATTAGTTATGTAAAACTAGAAGTAGTAGAAAAATTTGACACATAAAAAAAGTAGATACACTCTACTTTTTTAATTACTTATATATTTTATATACTAAATTAAACCATTAACATCTAAATACTTATTTCTAAATCTTTCTTTATCACTGGCTAAAGCCGTAATATCTTCTAAGAATTTTTTATACTCTAAATCTTCAAAATACATTTTTGTTGTTGCATAACCTTTTTTACCAAATTTATTTAATATATGTTCTCTTGATTCTTCCATTATCTTTTCAAGTGAATCATTTGGATTATGTTCTTTTCTATATAAATATGTCCTTCTAAGTGGCATCTCAACTAAAACATTTCTATCAGCTGAAGAAACAATTTTGCCATAAATACTTCTTGGTTCTCCTTCCATACTTGCTCTATGGTCATACACTGCTTCTGACATTATTTTAATCTCATCTTCAGTAAAAAATCTTTTAAGATTATCATCTCCCATCAATATTTCAGCAGAAACCTTTTCATGATTTTTAGCATCTATATGATGCCCTATATCATGATAAGCAGCAATAGTATAAACCATATCATAATTTATATCAGGTACAGTACTTGCAAACTTAAAACTTCTATCAATTACATATTTAATATGATTTATTCCATGGCCATAATCATTTTTGTCATATTCTTTAAATATAACACTCTCTATATACTTTTTTAACTCAGAATTTATATTCATATTTTCACCCAATAATATATTATCACAATTTAAAAAATTTACTATTGAAAAATTATCTAAAAACATTATAATAATTTGTACAAAGGAGAAAAATATGAGTTTATCAAATAAACTAAAAGAAATAAAAGAAAAATACAAAAAGATATTAAATGATTTAAAAGAGGACACAAGTGAACGTCATAAAGTATATAGAGAATATGAATTTAAGGCTGATTTAGAAGACCATGACTTAGGAGATAAAGATGTATATAGATTACATTTTGTTGGATATTATTATAGTAAATTAACTGATGGTTATCATGTACACGATTATCTGCTAAGTACATTCAAGCTACCTGAAGGAATGACTCGAGAAGAAGGATTCAAAATATTATCATATTTAACTGACTTTATTGAAAAACGTGAAGATGTAGAAGAAGCATCTGCAGCATCAGTTATAACATTAGATAAAATACTAGATTTAGAAAGATTCGGTTTTAAAAAAGTTAAAGAAAAAGATGAATCAAAAATAGCTGATTTATTCACAGTTCAAGGAAGAATACTTCGATTTAAAAAAAGTAGATATTATAGCAAATATTACAATTGGTATACAGAACACATAACTAGAAACGAAATTGAAAAAATATACGAAGCACACAACATGAAATTTCAAGATATAGTATGGCAAGATAATCCTAAACAAAGAAATTTAAAACCTCTTAATTAATAATCTAAAATTGACTTTTTGTATCATTTGTGATATAATCTATAGCGCATATGAGGGGTTTAAAATGGAATATAAATTATTAAAATTAATATTTGATTATTCTAAAAATGGTAAATTAGTTGATAAAGCTTATTTAGAAAAACTTATAGATTTAGTCGTAAACTCTAAAGATATAAGTGAGTACGTACAAAATTCTGATATTGTAAGAAGCGGAACAAAAGAAACAATAGGTGGGATTTTATTAGCAGAATATCGTCCAAGTAGAAAATTAATAAGAATATATTCTGAAGCAATGGAAAGAATGTTAGAAGAACAAGATAGATATCAAGTACTTTTTAATGGTATAGAACAGATATTCTATAAAAATATTTTAATAACACAAATAATATTACATGAATTAGAACACGCTAATCAAAGAAAAATAATTGAAAAAGAAAATACATTAGAATCAAAAGTTCTAAAAATTTCAGTAACTAATCTAGATATAAATTTCTTAAATAAACTATTAAGTCAAGGATTTACA
>OIYS01001360.1_pt1 | contig 12610 bp, 10 predicted proteins | sample 1588271 | NCBI WGS metagenome assembly OIYS01 (sample SAMN03283286) | human gut metagenome | biome: human-associated habitat; material: feces | host: Homo sapiens | place: Peru | collected 2012
TTATAAGTAATTTAATAAATAATAAAGACTATGAAATAACTAGTAGAAATACTAGAGATTTTTCATAGTCTTTTTCTATTGGAGGTAAGAAAGATATGAAAAGATTAATAAAAGAAAATAGTAAGTTTATAATAGTTATGAGTATAGTAATAATACTTGGAATAATAGGAATAACATATGCTCTTAAAGTAGCTGCATTTAATCCAATAGGATTAAATACTACTACGGGAACAATTAATGCTAATATTACTTATGATGGTGATAATACCAGTACTATAACAAATACAAATAAGATGTTACCAATAAGTGATACATTAGTAGATATAAATACTATTGATGAGAGAGTATTAAAGGTAAGTTTTAATATAACTGGAGTAAACACTAATCCTGATAATACTATTTATGATATATCACTACGTGATATAAATATGGATAAAGAATTAAAAAGTTTATATGTAAAATGGAGACTATATAAAAATAATACATTATTATCTGAAGGTAATTTCTCACCATCATTTGATGTTAAAGAAAATAATAGATTAGTTTTAACAGAAATCCAACAAGATTTAACTACAAATACAGATAAATATGTATATCTAATGTGGATAAGTGAAGTATGTACTGGAGATATAACTACTTGTGATAGCGCATTAAATCAAAATAAATATTCTAATAAAACTTTTAATGCTTCAATTAAAATAGAAGCAAGTACTAAAACTAAGAAAGAACTAGTTAGAACTAAAGCAGCGATTGGAGATGTTAACGAAGATGGAATAATTAATTTAGCAGATAAAATGGAAATTGCCAAGCATGTTAAAAATATGATTACACTAACCAATCAGAAATTATTAAATGCTGACATAAATGCAGATGGTAAAGTTGATTATGTTGATGTGCAGTTAATGTCAGAGTTTCTAAGTATAAAGTTTACATATCCTAATACTTTACCTAATGAGCCTATAACAGATTATGCCTTTTATGGTGACATTGATGAAGATGGAACTTTAGATTCAGTAGACATTCAATTATTATATACCCTTATACAGAATGGAAAAACATTTACAAATCAACAATTAAAGAATGCAGATGTAAATGGCGATGGGAAAGTAAATAGAATAGATTACATTTTATTAAATAGTTTTCTTACAGATAAAAGTAAATATCCAGATACATTACCATACTGGTCAATAAAAGATTATATTTTATATGGAGACTTAAATAGTGATGGAGAAATAACCGAAGCAGATTCAACATTATTATATAATTACTTAGATACAGGAATAAGAAAAAGCGACCAAGCATTAAAAAATAGTGATGTAAATGTTGATGGAAAAGTAAACATAGTAGACTTAGGTTTATTGCAGATGTATGTGGAAAGTCGTAATAATTTCCCAGATTTTAAAGAAGAAGGTTACTCTTTACCTAGTAATTCACTAAGTAAAGAATATTATACAATTCAGTATGGAGATGTAAATGGTGATGGAAAGGCTAATATGGCCGATGTAACTAGAATAGACAATTACATAATCAAAGAAACTACACTTACTGGCCAGGAGCTTCTAAATGCTGATGTAAATGGCGATGGAAAAATAGATGATATAGATAGAGAAATATTATATAATTCTATTATGGGAAACAACAATTGTACACTACCAAGTATAGCGCCATGCAAAGGATAAATAAAGAGAGTACTAGTTACTTTCTTTTTATTTGTATATCTCTAAGTTAGAAAGCACTCCACCCGAATATGATACACAAAACAAAAGAATAAACTATCAAATACGACAAAATAACCTTTATTTTTTAATAGTTTTATGCTATCATTATACTAGAGGAGACATAGATATGAATAAACCATTAAAAATAGATAGTTATGAAAAAATAGACTATAAAATAGAAATGTATACAAAACCAGAACTAGTATATATACCACTAGAAAATAAAAATGGAGTAACATATAAACATCTAGTAAAAGAAGGAGACTATGTATATAAAGGAAGTGTAGTAGGGATAAATAAAGAAAATAACTTTCCCATTCATAGTTCTGTATCAGGATATGCAGTATGTGGTACCAATAAAATAATAAGTAGTGGAAAGAAAATAAAATGTATCGTAATCGAAAATGATTTCAAAGAAAAGTACGAGAAAAGCAAACTAAAGACCAAAAAAATATCAGACTATACCAAAGAAACTTTCATAAACGATTTAAGAGAAAACGGAATATCAGGCTTAGGAGGAGCAGACTACCCAACATTCCAAAAATATAGTATTGACAACATAAAATACCTAATAGTAAATGGAGTAGAATGTGAACCCTTCGTATCATGTGATAAAGTAGTAATGGCAAACTATCCCGAACAAATCCTAGAAGCCATCGATAACATACTAGAAATAACCAAAATAAAGAAAGCACTAGTAGCGGTTAAAAATAACGATACCAAATCAATAAAAGCCCTAAATAAATACATAAAAACATATCCTAACATATCTCTAGTCCCAGTAGAAGATGCCTTTCCAAATGGTTGGGAAAGATTAGTAGTAAGAAACACCCTAGGAATAGAATACAATAAATACCCAAGTGAAAAAGGAATAATAGTAAATAATGTATCAACAATATATGCAATATATGAGATGTTAAAATATAATAGACCACTTACCGAAAGAGTAATAACAATAACAGGTCCAGGAGTAAAAAAGAAAAAAAACATCAGAGTAAAAATAGGAGCCCTAGCCAGTGAAATAATAAATAGTGTTGATGAATACAAAAACATAAAGAAACCACTCTTCGTAGTAGGAGGCCCAATGATGGGAAAAAGTATGCCAACAGACGATGTCGTAATAACCAAAGATGTAACCTCACTACTAGTAATTGAAGATAACTTTGAAAAAAACTTACCATGTATCAAATGTGGAAAATGTGCTATGGTATGTCCCGCTAACATAATGCCAGTATTAATAATGGAAAACATAAATAACATAGATAACCTAACCAAACTAAATTGCAATAAATGCATAGGCTGCTCTCTATGTTCCTACATATGCCCATCAAAAATAGAAGTAAGAGAGTTCGTAAACATAGCAAAAGAGAAGGTGAATCAAAGATGAAAGAGTTCAAAACGAGAAGAGGAAACTTTCTAAAAAGTAAAAATACAACGACGAATATGATGTATACAGTACTAATAATACTAGTACCATTTATCATCTTTTCCACATATAAAAATGGAATATATCCAGTAATAAAAGGCTATGGAAATCTATACCTAGTATTTAAACCCCTAATATCCGTAGTCATATCATCAATCTTTTGCCTACTGACAGAATATCTATACTATCAAATAAAAAAAGACAAAAGAAGCCTATATAATTTATTTAGCGAAAGTTATGCCATTCTACCAGGCGTATTTCTATCTCTAATAATACCAATAAATACCCCAATATATCTAACAATAATAGGAAGTATAATAGCAAGTTTATCAAAAGTATTAATGGGAGGACTAGGAAAGAATAAACTAAATCCCGCTTTAGTAGGAGCCTTTCTAATAACAATTGTCTTCTCTTCAAAAGTAGGAGGATATCTAAATCCCTATGAAGTAGATACAATATCAAGTGCAACACCACTTACCAATATGACCGCAAGTAGTTATCTAGTAACCTATGATAACCTAGTAAAACCATATGGAAGCCTTTTAAACTTCTTCTTTGGTAACATACCAGGAGCAGTAGGAGAAACATCAAGTATATTATGTATAGTAGCCTTTATATATCTAGTATGGAAAAAAATAATAAAGTGGAGAATACCAGCAAGTTATGTATCCACAGTAATAGTAATAAGTCTAATAATATGTATAACAAAAAATATAGGACTATGGTTTATACTATTCAATATACTAAGTGGAGGTCTTCTCTTTGGAGCGGTCTTTATGTCAACTGACCCTGTAACTACTCCTATAACAAGAAAAGGCCAAATAATAAGTGGAATCTTATTAGGAGTAATAACTATGGTAATAAGATACTTAACACCATTACCAGAAGGAGTATTAATATCTATATTAATAATAAATATAATAACAATACTAATAAATAAACTAAGTATAACACTATTTAATAAACAAAATATAACAAATATAATCTTAGTAGCCTTAATAATATTAACAATACTATCATCATTCATAATAGAAAAAAATATAATAACAAAACCATTAGATGATACATATGAAATATTATCAAAAGAAAAAGTAGGTAATAAAACAACATACGAAGTAAAAGGAAGAGGTTATGCTGGTAAAGGTAGTATAAAATTACAAATAGTATTTACAGATAATAATATAACTAATATAGAAGTATTAAGTAGTCATGAGACATATACAAATATGATATATGAAAATAATTATTTAAATAAAATAATTAATAATCAAAATAATTTAGATAATTTAGATACTATAAGTGGTTGTACTTATACTAGTAAATATCTAAAAGAAATAGTAGAAAAGACTAAAGAAGACTATAATAAATAGACTTCTTTTATGTTTCCCCTTCATCCCTTAAGGTATTACGGGGTATTCGTAAGCCTACCTAAAGTAGTCTTCCTCATAAACTTTTGGGTATTTTAAATATTGACTATAGAAAGTATTAATAGTATAATAAGTATGAAAAGTATAACTAAATAGAAAGAAGGAATAATAAAATGAAGAAAACAAAATATATGGGAATAAGTAAAGTAGGAGAGAAAGGACAAATAGTAATACCAAAAGAAGTAAGAGATATATTTGATATAAAACCAGGAGATTCATTAATAGTACTAGCAGATTCTAAGAAAGGAATAGCCTTAGTAAAATCAGAAGTAATAGAAGATGTTACTAATAATATATTAGGAGGAAGTAATGATAGAAATAAATAATTTAACTAAAAAATATAAAGAAAAAACAGCAGTTAATGACTTAAGTTTAACAATAAATAAAGGTGAGTTATTTTCTTTACTTGGAACAAATGGAGCAGGTAAGACAACTACTATAAAGATATTATCAACATTAATATTACCTACTAGTGGCAGTATTAAAATAAATAATTTAGATATAATTAAAGATAAAAGAAAAATAAAAGAAATAATAAATATATCACCACAAGAGACCGCTATCGCACCTAATTTAACAGTATTAGAAAATCTATATTTTATCGCAGATATTTATAAGATACCAAATAAAAAAGAAAAGGTAGAAGAACTAATTAAAATATTTAAATTAGAAGAAGTATTAAAGCAAAAGGCTAAAACATTATCTGGAGGATATCAAAGAAAACTATCTATTGCAATATCACTTATAAATAATCCAAAAGTATTATTCTTAGACGAGCCAACTTTAGGATTAGATGTAATTTCTAGAAGAGAATTATGGAAAGTAATAAAATCATTAAAAGGAAATACTACCATAATATTAACAACTCATTATATGGAAGAAGCAGAAGAATTATCAGATAGAATAGGAATAATGAATAAAGGAAAATTAATAAGACTAGGAACATCTAAAGAGTTAATGAGTAGTGTAAAAGCAAAAAGTTTTGAAGATGCATTTATAAAAATAATAGAGGAGGATAAATAATGAGAATACTTACCTTTGCTAAAAGAAACTATAAAGAAATAATTAGAGATCCATTAAGTATAATATTTGCCATTATATTACCATTATTTTTATTATATATATTTCAGCAATTTAAAATACCAAATGAAGTATATAAAATAGAAAACTTTACTCCAGGAATAATAATATTTAGTTTATCTTTTATTACAATGTTTACTTCTAACTTAGTAGCCAAAGATAGAAGCACTTCTTTAACAACTAGATTAGGAGTTAGTCCTATGAAAGAAACAGATTATATATTAGGATATATATTATCAGTAATACCTATAGTATTAATTCAAAATATAATATTTTTTATAACTGCAACTATACTAGGATTAAAATTTAATATAAATATAATATATACAATAATAGTATCCTTAATAGTAGGACTATTATATATATCTTTAGGTATACTAATAGGAACAATTACTACTGAGAAATCTTCCTCTGGAGTATCAAGTATTATAATTCAGTTAGTAGCATTTACTAGTGGTATGTATTTCCCTTCAGATATGGTAGGAGATACCTTTAGTAAGATATGTCATATATTACCTTTTGAAGGTACACTAAATATAGTTAAAGGAGTATTAAATAATAATTATAATAATATATTAACTTCTATAATTATATTTATAATATATGCATTAATAGTAACAGCATTAGCAGTAATATTATTTAAAAAGAAAATGACTAGTGATAACAAGTAACTATCTAACTAAAAATTAGATAGTTTTTACATTCTAAAAAGTGTAAAGCATATTTACAATACTTTTAACTTATGATAAAATTAAGTCATAAGTAATATAAAAATAGGAGGAATATAAAATGCATTTAATGAATAATGAAGAAAATCATTTCTTTGGAGTTTATGATAATGATAAATATTATGTAAATAAAAGAACAAGCAAAAAACCAAATAACAATAATAACAAATCAAAAGGAACATCCAAAAGCACATCGAAACCAAGTGGTGGTGGTTCTAAATCAACAACTAGTTCTTCAAGCGGCAATAAATCATCATCAGGTGCAACACCAACATCAATAAAAAATGCTGATAATAGAAAAACAGGATATAAACCAGCAGATAGTGGATATCAATATTTAAGAACAGCAAAAGCGAAAATACTAAATAAGAAAGGCCATTATACAGATGGAGGTATAGGACATAATTTTAAGAGAAAACTTGCATATGATGAGTTTGATTTATATAATGATATTAATATTAGAGGTAAAAATATAAAAGCAAATGATCTTTATTCTTTTGTAAATTCAATATCAAAGCATACACCAGTATACTATGAAAAAGGGGAAAAACTATATGTTGTCGATAGTAAAACTGCTGGTACTCTTAGTGTAGGACCTGGAATAGTATTAAAATATAATAATGATTATTTCAAAAAATATGGCCTAGATGTAAGTAATTTAAGAGAGGGAGCAACAATACCTGCTAGTATAGTAGATAAGGTAACTAACGATATATTAGCGGATAAAAGAAAATATGTTTTGAATGTATTAGAAACTAATGGTATTAAGGGGTTATCTGATAATCAAATAGATGCTTTAACATCTCGTGCTTATAGTGTAGGTAATATTAGTAACTTTCCTAGCATGTATAAACAATATAGTAATACAGAAGAATTATACAAGAATTATTTGAGTACAGTTAATGGAAAGGATACAATATATGAAAAAGAATTAACAGAAAGAAGAAATGCAGAAATAGAATTATTTAAAAATGGATATAGTAAAAAAGATATTAGTGATAGTTACTATTATGATGATTCAAAACCAGCACAAAAGATAAGAGATCCATTAGCAGACTATTTAGATGATTTAAAATCAAAGGGTGAAGATATATCTATGATAACAGATAGCAGTAAAGATATAGTAAGAGATCCATTAGCAGACTATCTAGATGATTTAAAATCAAAAGGTAAAGATATATCAGATATAACAGATAGTAGTGTAATAAGGGATCCGTTAGCAGACTATTTAGACAATCTAAAAGCCAAAGGCATAGATACCTCTGATATAACAGATAGTAGTAAATCTCCTCAAGAGCGTTCTCATGCGGCACCATCTAGTTATTATAATGATGGTCATTCATTAATTGAATTTAGTGAGGGCCATACTCCATTATCTGCAGATGGAAAGTCTTATATGGTTGATTTAGATCCAGGTTCAGGTCATCCACTTGCTGTTGGTAAAGGAGTACTACTTAAAGCAAACGAGACACTATTTGCTCAAGAAGGAATTGATGTTAATAATTACAAGGCAGGAGATTATTTACCAGTTGATGTAGTAGATAGGGTTGGTATGAGAATAGAAGAAAACAAAAGAAATGAGATATTAAAAATGGCACAAGATAATAATATAGTGCTTACAGATTATCAGGTAGATGCTTTAATATCACGTTCATATCAATTTGGTAATGTTGATGGTTTTCCAGCAGCATATAAAGCCGCTAACGGGGATGTAGATACATTTATTAATAATTATATGTTAAGTGGTGGCGGCGACTCTAATAGAAGACAAAGAGAAGCCGATGTTTTTAAAAACGGTTATGTATAACTAACTTATATATAATAGATATGGTTGATATATTAGTTAAAGACTTATATGTAAGGCTTTAACTAACACAACTAAGACAGAATGGCTTAGTGTGATAAATAAACTTTAGAATTAATTTCTAAGGCTTTTTCTTGATAAAAACAATTAAATCATGATATAATAAAGAGGCAGAGAAGGAAGTAATATTATGAAGAGAAATGAAGTAGATAGAAGTAAATTATCCCCAATGATGAAACATTATGTAGAACTAAAAGATAAATATGAAGATACAATAATATTATATAGATTAGGAGACTTCTACGAAATGTTTTTCGAAGATGCAGAAGTAGTAGCCCATAGTCTAGAACTAACACTTACTGGTAAGAGTGCTGGACTAGAAGAAAAAGTACCAATGTGTGGAATACCTCATCATGCATCAGAAATATATATAGATAAATTAATAAAAAAAGGCTTTAAAGTAGCCATATGTGAACAATTAGAAGACCCTAAAAATACCAAAGGAATAGTAAAAAGAGACATAATAGAAGTAATATCTTCAGGTACTATTATAAATGCCAATTCATTAAATGAAAAAGAAAATAATTATATAGGTAGTTTATATGATTTTAATTATGGTTATGCACTAACATACTCAGATATAACAACAGGAGAAGTATATTCATCACTATATGAATCAAATGCAGATATAATATATAAACTATTATCATTAGAAATAAAAGAACTAGTTGTAGATTCTAATCTAGATAAAGAATTAATATCTAAAATAAAAAGTCAAAAAATACCAGTAACAATAGAAGAAAATCTATTAGTAGATAAATATACAGAAATATATCAAGATATAGAAGATGATAGAATAATAAAATCAATAGAGTTATTATTATATTATTTAAGTGAAGTTCAAAAAAGAAACCTATCTCACTTTCAAAAAGTAATAATAAAGAAAGAAGATTCCTCTCTAATGATGGATATTCATACCAAAAGAAATTTAGAGTTAACAGAATGTTTAAGAACAAAGGAGAGAACATATTCATTATTATGGCTTCTAGATAATACAAAGACTGCTATGGGAAGTAGAAAATTAAAGTATTTTATAGAAAACCCTCTAGTAGATATATCTCGTATAAATGAAAGATATAATATAGTATCTAAGTTACTAGAAGAGTTTATACTAGCAGAAGAACTTCGTAATGATTTATATGAAGTATATGACTTAGAAAGACTATGTGGTAGAATAAGTTTTGGTTCCGCTAACGCAAAAGACTTATTACAATTAAAGAGTTCTTTAAAAGTCCTTCCTAGTATTAAAGAAAAATTAGAGAAAATAAGTTTCTATGATGAAATAGAACCATTAAATGATTTATATGAATTATTAGAAAAATCAATAAATGAAGATGCTCCTGCTGGATTAAAAGATGGTTTTCTAATAAAAGAAGAATATTCAAAAGAACTAGATGAATTAAAAAGTCTAAGTAAAGGTGGTAAAGACTTTATAAGTAATTTTGAAAGAGAAGAGAGAGAAAGAACTGGAATAAAAGGTTTAAAAGTAGGCTTCAATAAAGTATTTGGTTATTATATAGAGGTTAGTAATTCTTATCTTTCTATGGTAACTGATGATATGGATTATACTAGAAAGCAAACACTTGCTAATTGTGAAAGATTTATCAATCCTATCTTAAAAGAAAAAGAAGATATAATTCTATCTTCCGAAGATAAGATTATTAATTTAGAATATAATTTATTCGTAGAAATAAGAGATAAATGTAAAGAATATATTAGTATTCTTCAAAAGAATGCTAAAGCCCTTAGTGAAATTGATGTCTTACAGTCATTTGCTTTAGTTAGTGAAAAATATGGTTATATTAGACCAATATTAAATAGTACTAATGAAATTAAAGTAATATCTTCTAGACATCCAGTTGTAGAAAAAGTACTTAAAGATACTGAGTATGTACCTAATGATATTGTTATGGATAATAATACTGATATCTTACTTATTACTGGTCCTAATATGGCAGGTAAATCTACTTATATGAGACAACTAGGTATTATTGCTATTATGGCTCAAATAGGATGCTTTGTACCTGCTAAAGAGGCTCATCTACCAGTGTTTGATAAGATATTTACAAGAATAGGGGCTAGTGATGACTTAGTAAGTGGAGAATCTACTTTTATGGTAGAAATGATGGAAGCATCTCGTGCTATTAAAAGTGCTACTAAAAATAGTTTAATTCTATTTGATGAACTAGGTAGAGGAACCGCTACTTACGATGGTATGAGCCTAGCTGAGGCTATATTAGAGTATATTGCTAATAACATCAAGTGTAAGACACTATTTTCTACTCATTACCATGAATTAACAGATATGGAGAAAACTCTTCCTAATCTAAAAAATAAACATGTATCAGCAGTAGAAGAAAATGGTAATATTACTTTCTTACATAAAGTAAAAGATGGTTCAGTAGATAAAAGTTATGGTATAAATGTAGCGGTACTAGCAGGTTTACCTAAAGAAGTAATAGATAGAGCAAGTGTAATATTAAAAAACTATGAATCAAAAGAAACTAATAAGAGTACTACTACTCAGATGACATTACCACTTAACTTTGAAGAGAAGAAGAGTGTAGTAGAAGAAGAACTTAAAAAGATTGATATCTTAAATATTACCCCAATAGAGGCTATTAATATATTAAGTAATTTAAAAGAAAAAATAAAATAGAGTTACATAATTTGTAATTCTATTTATTTAATGCCTCAAATAATTCTTCGCGATTAGTAAAACCCTTACTTTTAATTTCTCCATTTTCAATTTTCTTTGCTTCTTTAAGTGCCTTTTTAAGTGCTCTAGTAGGTTTAGGATTTTTTAGTTCAAATGGTATTCCACCTTCATTAATTGATTTTCTTAAAAACAAATTAATCGCAGTACTCATATTTAATCCTAAACTATTAAAAAGTTCAGTAGCTTCTTTTTTAATATTAGAGTCAACATTAATATTAATAGCACTAGTATTATTAGCCATTTATACCATCTCCTCTCGAAATAATTGTAGCATATGATGTAGTAAAAGTCAACATAATATCTACATATCATCTATATTAATATTATATGTAAATGATGGTAAATTATTATAAAAAAATACTAAAAACTATTGCAAGAAAATTAAAAATAAATTATACTTAGATTAGGTGATGAAAGATGAAAATGAAAAAAATAAATAAGAAAGGTTTTACCTTAATTGAATTACTTGTAGTAATCGTTATATTAGTAGTTATTATGGCAGTAGCAATACCAAGTGTAACGTCTTCTATTGAAAGAAGTAAAGATAAACAATTAACTCAAGTAAAAAATCTAGTAACAAGTGCAGCAGAACTATATTATGATAGTAATAAGAATTCTTTAGGAACAAATTTTCCAATCACAGTGAAAATAGAGACTTTAATCAGTAATGGATATCTAACACCTGCTGAAGCAAAAGATCCATTTCATGAAAAGAGAACAGTATGTGGACATGTAGTGATAGAAAATAAAAATTCTTTTAAGTTTATAGATTCTACATGTAATGCAGCTTGTAATTCAGGAGAAGAATGTGTAGCAATAACAAGTTAAGGGTGGTTTAAATGAAAATTATATTAATAAAATATGGAGAATTAACAACAAAAAAAGACAATCGTAAAGTATTTATTAATATTCTTTATAATAATATAAAAAAAGCATTAGTAGATTATAAAGTAAATATAATAAAAACAAGAGATAGAATGTATGTAGAAACAGAAGAAAATATTGATGAAGTAGTAGATATTCTTAAAAATATTTTTGGTATTCATAGTATAGTAGTAGCAACTCGTGTTAATACTAATACTGAGGAAATAGAAGCTAATGTACTTGAAGTAGCTAAAAATATAGAATTTAATACTTTTAAAGTAGAAACAAATAGAAGTGATAAATCATTTCCAATTCCTAGTATGGACTTTTCTAGAAGGATAGGTTCTTTGATATTAAGAAATATTCCAAATAAAAAAGTAGATGTTCATAATCCTGATTATTTACTACATATTGAAATAAGAAAAGATTATACATATATATATCATAAAGAAATAAAAGCATCAGGTGGTTATCCTGTTTCTGTAGCAGGCAAAGGCCTTCTTATGTTATCAGGAGGAATTGATTCCCCAGTAGCAGGCTATCTTGCTATGAAAAGGGGAATCAAACTAGAATGTGTTTATTTTGAGTCTCCTCCACATACCAGTGTAATGGCTAAAAATAAAGTCAAAAAACTAGTGGAAGAACTTACAAAATATGATTCGAGTATAACATTAAATGTGGTGAAGTTTACTGACATTCAAGAGGCGATATATAAGAATATCGACCCTACATATATGATAACCATAATGCGTAGAATGATGTATAGAATAAGTGAGAAAATCAT
>OIYS01001363.1_pt1 | contig 12560 bp, 12 predicted proteins | sample 1588271 | NCBI WGS metagenome assembly OIYS01 (sample SAMN03283286) | human gut metagenome | biome: human-associated habitat; material: feces | host: Homo sapiens | place: Peru | collected 2012
TCAAGCACTACCCCGATATTCTGATTATGACCCAAAGCGGCAAGCTCATCTGCGCAGAAACCAAGGGCGAACACCTGAAAAACGACGATAGCCGGGAGAAAATCGCGCTGGGTCAAGCGTGGCGCACAGCAGCGGGCAAGGATTTCCGCTATTACATGGTATTTGAGAATGAGGAAAACCTCTTGCCGGGTGCGGTGAGCATGAGCCAGTTTATCGACACGGTTAAGGCGCTGTAAGGGAGGTGCGTGTTTTGAAACTGCCGTATGAAAACGAACTGTATGAGCTGCGAAAGTGGATAGACAATACAAATACGCCCTTAAATATGCAGTTTCTCCACACACCTCAGGAAATTCAGCGTGTCTACCAATGGATCAACGCAATCGCGAGAGGAATTCAAACGGATTATCCTTTCTATGCGACTACGCTCCCCTGTGTTGCAAATATACTCTTTCAGCAAAATGAAATGGGTGCCATTTTCCTAAATCCTGCGGCATTTGGCGAGCTGGTGGTAATTGTCCGCCATATTGAAGCAGAACCCGTCGTTGTCCAGTTTTGGTCCGAGATTCACCCTCGAATTGTGAATGTTTCCCGTGAGTTATATGCAGATGGTCATTGTTCAACCGCAGCAGAAAAGGCGGTCAAAGAAGTAGAATCTCGTCTGCGCGAGAAGTTTTCAGAGTTAAAACCCGGCGCAGCAGTTCCCTCAAAGATCGGTGATGTGATTGGCGCACTCATAAGCGAAAATGGCGTTTTCAGGTTCTGCGACACAACTACTATCAGCGGCAGGGACTACCGACGTGGAATCCAATCTCTGTTTGAAGGAATCATGGCGGCCTATCGCAATCCAGCGGCTCATGCTAATCTTCAATATGAAAAACGCGAGGCTATGGAGCAAATTATGCTGGCAAGCCAGCTGATGTATGTGTTAGACAAGCCACAATTATAAAGAGACTGATTCAAAGGAGAAGCAGATATGGATAAGATGACTCAGATTTTAGACATTCCCTCCATTAAAAATGATACAAACTTCTGGATGGTAAGAGCTAAGCGAGGCTTTTTCTTTGACGAGTTCATAAGGAATGAGTTTATTGCGATAGGTTGGAACTCAGTGACAAAGGCTATGATTAGTCAAAATCTTACTCGAAGTCAGTCAGACAGATTAAAAGCCTCGATAAAAGCTACATATGATGAAAGTAAGCCCGGAACGTCACTCAATAAGTGTATTCGTTTTTGCTATGAACTCAAAGCGGGAGACATTGCAGTTATTGTAGATAACAACAGGGTTGCTTTTGCATACATTGGAGAGTATTACGAAGAACAATCTCCAACCCTCACAGTCGAATTAGAAAAAGAGGTTCATCAGCAGATCGAAAAGGCAAATCCAAATACTGATACATTTACCTGCCCGTATATTAAACGAAGGAAAATCACACTGATTAAGGTGCTGACTGCTGATGATACAATAAGTCCGTATTTACAGAGTGCTATTGCGAGAAACTGGCATAGTTTAAGTGATTTGAACGAATACGCAGAACTGGTGTTGAGCGGATGCTTCGATACAGTTCTATTTAAGGATAAGCTTACTGTTACTTTTCGTGTAAAGCGAAAAGAAGAAATTAACGTTCTTGACCTCGCTAATTTTGTTCTGTGTGCTGCGCGATTATTATCGGACGATAAGCCGGAAACAGTTCAGGTCAAAACCACTCTTCATTCACCTGGTGACGTAATTCTTCAAATATGGAATTTTGCACAGGAAAATGCGTTTCCTCTTTTAATATGCTATATGGCTATTTTTGGTGGGAAAGTGGGAGATTATGAATTTTATTCTATAATCGGCGTCATCAAAGGAATTATCAATCATAAATATGACGAAGACAAGAAGAAAATCGAACTGAGAAAGCTGTCTGCAGAGGCTGATTTGGCAGAGCAACAGGCATTGAAGCAGAAACTCGAGAATATCGAAACTATGCGAAGACTTCAACTTTCCTCTGTGGACGCTTACGCGGAGCCTCTTGCTACTGCTGCAAAAAATCTTGCAGTTCAGCCAAGTTCTGCGACTATTATAGATATAACAAAAATTCTTAAGTCTCAGCAGGAGGATCAGCCGCCGCAGTAATCTATATAATAGCCGCTCAGTCAATGCTTACACAAACTCTTCAAAATCCGGGTTGACATCTGCTCGGATTTTGATTATACTATACTTAACCCGAATTGGAGGTTGAACAGGATGAAACAACTGGGTATGCGCCTTCGCGTATTGCGGGAAGGCATCGGTTTATCCCAATCAAAATTTGCCGACGTGATCGGTTCTACGCAGTCCAGCATCAACCGCTATGAAAACGGTCAGGCAACGCCGACTGTTGAGCTTCTGCGCAAGTATGCGGACTATTTTGACGTTTCAATGGACTATATTTTTGCCCGCTGCGATGATCCGCATGGCAAGCTGTATGAAGCGAAACCTCCGGTTGACGCGAACAATCCTGAACTGAGAAAGTTCGTTGAGATGTGCTTCGATCCGGAATCACCGATGAACGAAAAGCTGAAAGAAGCAATGCTGAAAATGCTTGGGGAGGCGAAGACATGAGCAATGAATTAACCCGTAATCCGGGACAGTTTGATGAAGTCATCCATATTATCGACAACGCTCGCAGCCGTGCCATGAAAGCAGTCAATGCAGAGCTTATCCAGATGTACTGGGAAATCGGCTCTTATGTCAGCGGTAGAGTGAAGGATGGCGGCTGGGGAAAAAGCGTGGTTGCCGATTTCTCTGAGTTTCTGCAAGCGCATTATCCGGGAACAAAGGGATTTTCTGCGCAGAACATCTGGCGCATGAAGCAGTTTTATGAGACTTATTGTGACAACGAAAAACTCTCACCGCTGGTGAGAGAAATTCCATGGACAAGCAATCTGCTGATTATGACCGGCTGCAAGACCGATGAAGCGCGTGAGTTTTACCTTCGCCTGTGCATTGCAAATCGTTACACGAAACGCGAATTGGATCGTCAGATCGGCAGTATGTTATATGAGCGGACGATGATCTCTCACGAAAAGCATAAGGACCTGCTTGCTGGGAACGGCGGGCTTGCGGCTTTGCGCGATTCCTATGTGTTTGAATTTCTCGACCTTGAGGAACCGTACAAGGAAAAGGATTTGCGGCATCAGATTGTCTCTCATCTGAAAGACTTCATTTTAGAGTTTGGACATGATTTCACTTTTGTTGGCGAAGAATACCGCGTTCAGGTCGGCAACACGGATTTCTTCATTGATTTGCTGTTCTATAACCGTGCATTGTCCTGCCTTGTTGCAATCGAATTGAAAATTGATACCTTCCGACCTGAACATCTGGGACAGCTCAATTTTTATTTGGAAGCACTTGACCGTGATGTAAAGAAACCAAATGAAAATCCGAGCGTTGGTTTAGTCCTCTGTACCGGCAAGGATGATACCGTAGTCGAATACGCGCTCAGCAGGTCTATGTCTCCGACAATGGTCGCGGATTACACATTGCATCTGCCTGATAAAGCTATCCTGCAAAACAAGCTGCGTGAACTGACAGAGCTTGCGCTGGAAAGCGGTGAAGGCAACGAGGGTGATGAAGAATGAACGCTGTCATCTACGCCCGCTATTCCTCAGACAGCCAGCGCGAAGAATCCATTGAAGGTCAGCTTCGTGAGTGCCGGGAATATGCTGAACGCAACAATATGACCATCGTTGGAACGTATATTGACCGGGCATTATCTGCAAAAACAGCAGCTCGACCGGAGTTCCAGCACATGATCAAGGACAGCGCAAAAGAGTTGTTCGAGATTGTGCTTGTATGGAAGCTCGACCGTTTTTCCCGCGACCGTTACGACAGCGCTCACTACAAGCACATTCTGAAAAAGAATGGCGTAAAGGTTATTTCTGCGAAAGAGCATATCTCCGAAGGCCCGGAAGGAATTATTCTGGAAGCGATGCTGGAAGGCTATGCCGAGTTCTATTCTGCCGAACTATCAGAGAAAATCCATCGCGGACAGAAAGAGAACGCGCTGAAAGGGAAAAACAACGGCGGTGGTGTGCCTCTCGGCTATCTGTTGGACAAGAAGGCACAGAAGCTTGCGATTGATCCTACGACTGCGCCATTAGTGGTTGAGGTATTTGAGAAGTATGCTGACGGCAAATCGGTTCGTTCTATTGTGGAAGATTTCAATGTTCGTGGACTCAGAACGAAAAAGGGACAGCCGTTCAATATCAATAGTTTCAGCTCTCTGCTGAAAAATCGCAAATACATTGGCGAGTACCGTTATCAGGATGTTGTGATTGAGGGCGGCGTTCCTGCCATCATTCCGGAAGACCTGTTCAACCGTGTGCAGGAGCGCATGGAGAAGAACCGCCATGCGCCAGCGATGGCAAAAGCCAAAGAGGACTATCTGCTGACAACAAAGCTGTTCTGCGGTAAGTGTGAGCGCATGATGGTTGGTGAAAGCGGTAAGAGCCATACCGGCGCTATGCACTATTATTACAAGTGCAGCGGTGCGAAGCGCCTGAAGGATTGCGACAAGAAGGCTGTTCGCAAAGACTGGATTGAACGTGTTGTTGTCCACCTGACCATGCAGCGCGTCATGGATGAAGAGAAGATTAACAGGCTCATCGATGCAATTCTTGTTATGCAGAAGCAAGAAGACACAACAACCCCTGCGCTTCGTTCACAGCTTGCGGAAACCGAGTCCTCCATTGGAAACATTCTGAAAGCAATCGAGCAGGGCATTTTCACGCCGTCCACCAAACAGCGGCTTGACGAGCTGGAAGCACGAAAAGAAGAAATCCTTGTGAATATCCAGACTGCTGAACTGCAAAAGCCAAAGCTGACCCGCGAACAGATGACGGCATGGTTTGAGCAGTTCCGTCATGGCGATCCAGCAAACCGTGAGTTTCAGAAACGCCTGATTGATACATTTGTAAACGCCGTGTATGTGTTCGATGATAAACTGGTCTTGACCTACAACTATCAACATGGGACGCAGACAATTTCGCTTGACGAGATCGAGTCGGCGCTGAGTTCGGATTTTGATGGGGCTACTCCACCACGAAAAGCTGTGAAATTTCATATTTCACAGCTTTTTTTGCAACTTTTTGAGGGAGTTTGTATGGATGCGAACCGAGCGTTTCCGGTGGGTTTTGAACACCGCCGGAAGTGCTGACCCCAAGTGGTTCGCATCTGAAAAACAACATATGGAAAAACGAGAGCGTCGGTTTGTTGGTTTCATAAAACCATCGAACAGGCGCTCTTTTTGCGTTTTCAGGACAGATCAAGGGCGGCAGCCCGGAGAGGAGAAAGCAAATGACAGGAAAAACAAACCAAAGTACCCGTGACGAGATGCTGCGGCGGACGCTTCAGGCTGAGCGGCCAACGCCGTGCATCGTCATAGTAAGTATAATCGCCCACTGTAATGTTAGGAGCAGTGATTACATTTTTGATAAAACAGGAAGTTTTATATTCGTTGGGAAAAACCACATTGGGGCCTGGCATCTTCTTCATGATGAAAGTCCTTTCTTGTTGTATCTGCATCACATCCTTTCTCCGGCATATTCAGGTGGCAACAGCTCGCTTTTTTCGTATCTCTATCATACGCACACCTATTCCCCATCCTTCTAAATTCTGATTTGTTCACTTTATCATAGCGTGTTCCACGCAATGTGTAAAGCCAATTGTTGTATAGAAAGGAAATCAAAACTTTGGAAAAGGTACATATATATACATAAATCGCACCAGACCGCCCGTCATGCGCCGCCGAAAGGCGGCGCATGACGGGCGGTCTTACTTTCTATCAGTTGTTTTGAGCCGTACCGGACTGCTGGCCGGGTCTCTCCGGAGGCTGACCGCCGGAGAAGTCGGGAGCCTGCTGGCCGCCGTCCCCAGGGCCGCCCATACCGCCGGAGGAAATGTTGCCAGTCTGGGCGGAAGCGGTCAGGGAGGTGTCCCCGGCGGTCAGGGTATAGCTGCCGTCGGCGGTCAGCTCGGGGGAGGAGAAGAACACGAAGTTGGTATTGCACAGGGCGGTGCCGCTGTAAACGTCGCTGCCGTCGTTGCCGGTGATGGTCACAGCGGCGTCCTTGGCGATGCTGGCGCTGCCGCCGCCCATGTCGCCGGGGCGTCCACCGCCCATACCGCCGGTGGAGCCGAAGGTGACGCAGGGCTGCTCCGCCGTCAGGTTCATCCCCATACCGGCGCTGCCGCCTGCCGCCAGCACCGTGCCGCCGGAAACGGTAATGGTGCCGTCGGCGTCCAGCGGCTGATTGTCCGCCGCGTTGGCCGTCCACACGGTGACGGTGCCGCCGGAGATGGTCAGGTCGCCGTTGGAGTCGAAGCCGTCTCCACTGGAGGAGCAGGCGGTGATGACGCCGCCGGAGATATTCATGCTGAAGATATAGCCGCTCAAATCGGAGTTGGCGGCGTTGAGACAGTCGTCGGAGGAGAGAATGTCAATATTTCCGGAGAGGACGTTCAGCTCCGCCGCCTCAAGACCCTCGCAGCACTCCGTGATGGCGATGGTGGGGCCGTCGGTGCCGTCTCCGCCGATGTTCAGCACCAGATCGCTGTGGATGGCGTCGTCAGCGGCGGAAATGGTCAGGGTGCCGCTCTCTACATTCAGCAGCTGCTGGGCGTTGATGGCGTCGTTGACCGGCGCGTTGATGGTCAGCGTCAGCTCTCGAATGGTCAGGGAGGCCTCGCCCTCCTCGGCGGTGGATGCGCCGGACTTGATGCCGTTCTTGCCGTTGGCGTTGATGGTCAGCGCGCCGCCGCCGCACAGCGTCACCTGCGCGCCGTCCTTGCACTTGATGACGGCGTTTTCCGCCTCGGTGTAGTTGGGATAGCTGTCGTCATTGTTTTCCGCCGCGTCGGTCAGACTGTTGGTAGAGCCGTCCGCCGCCACGATGACCACCTCCGTGGACTTGCCGCAGACGATGGGCGCGGTGTCGGCGCTGGTCAGCGCCAGTCCGTTCAGCGCCAGCGTCACGCCGGTGGTGCCCTTTTTGATCTGAATGGCGCCGTCGGCGCAGGTTCCCGTCACCACATAAGCGCCCGCCACGTCGATGGTCAGGGTCGTGCCGTCGATCTCATAACCGGTGTAGCTGCCGTCCTGGGCGGTGATGCCGCTGTCGGAAAAGGTAAAGGTGGTGGCGTTTTCCAGCGAGTAGATGGCGGCCTTGGCTTCGCCGCCGCCTGACTGACTCTCCGCGCCGCAGGCCGCCAGCGAAAGCGCCAGCGCCGCCGCGCAGAGGATGGATACGAGCTTTTTCATAAAATGACCTCCTTCGTCATCCTGTTACGGTTTATGGAAAAGGGAAGCGGCGGGCCGCTCCCGTTGTTGTGCCGTTATCATATCCCGCCAACCTAAAAAGAACTTAAAGGGTTTCTTTTAGGTTCCTTTTAGGTAGCGCCTGTATGATGGCAGCATAAAGGAGGTGCTCCACATGGCAGCACAGATCAAAACCTGCTTTGAACGCTATGAAAAAAAGTACCGCCTGACGGCGGAGCAGCAGCGGGCGATTTTGGAGGGCATGGCGCCCTATATGAAAAAGGACGCCTACGGCGCGTATACCATCTGCAACATTTATTATGATACGCCGGACTGGCGGCTGATCCGCACCTCGCTGGAGAAGCCGGTGTATAAGGAAAAGCTCCGCGTTCGCAGCTACGGCGTGCCGGGCGAGGACGGCCGGGTGTTCGTGGAGCTGAAGAAAAAGTATGACGGCGTGGTGTATAAGCGCCGCGTCACCATGCAGGCCGACGAGGCCGCGCCCTTTCTGGCGGGTCAGCTGCCTGACGGCAGCTTCGGCCAGATCGGGCAGGAGATCCGCTGGTTCCAGCAGCAGTACCGCACCCAACCGGGGGTGTTCATTGCCTATGACCGGCTGGCCTTCGCGGGGATCGATGAGCCGGAGCTGCGCATCACCTTTGATACCAACCTGCGCTGGCGGGATACGGAGCTGGATCTCCGGCTGGGCGACCACGGAGCGCCCATCACCGATCCCGATATGATTCTGATGGAGATCAAATTCCCCGGCGTCTGTCCGCTGTGGCTCAGCCGCCTCCTGTCCCGGGAGAAGGTGTTCCCCACCTCATTCTCCAAGTATGGAGCCTGCTACCGCAATCACATTTTACCCAACATCCAGAAGGAGGGACGTACCTGTGCTTAACTCGATCATTGGAACGGACTTGACCTTGTCCGCGTTTCTTATCTGTACCGCCGCATCGCTGGTGCTGGGCATTGGCCTTGCCTTCGTGTCTCAGTTCCGCGCCCGCTCCACCCAGAGCTTTGCCGTGACGCTGGCCATCCTGCCCATGGTGGTGCAGGTGGTCATCATGCTGGTGAACGGCAACATCGGCGCGGGCGTCGCGGTGGCGGGCGCCTTCAGCCTGGTGCGGTTCCGCTCCGCGCCCGGCACGGCCCGGGAGATCGGCGTGCTGTTTCTGGGCATGGCCATCGGCCTTGCCACCGGAATGGGGTACGTAGGGCTGGCGGCTCTGACCTTCGTGATCGTCTCCGCTGCGCTGCTGGCGCTGACGGCGCTGGGCCTTGGCCAAAAGGACGGCGGCGAGCGGCTGCTGAAGATCACCATTCCGGAGGATCTGGACTACGAGGGGCTGTTTGACGACCTGTTCGCCCGGTACACCACCTCCCACACGCTGGTCAGGGTGAAAACCAGCAACATGGGCACCCTGTACGAGCTGGAGTACCGCGTCACCCTGCGGTCAGAGAGCATTCCCAAGGAGTTTCTTGACGCGCTGCGGTGCCGCAACGGCAACCTGAACATCGTCTGCGGCCGGGAATTGGTAAAGGATGCGCTGTAAGCTTGCAATTTTCCGCACTTTTCATTATACTGGCCTTACGAATATAACACACAACACGAGGTGATGACCATGCGGCTGCTGATCGCGGAGGACGAGGTGGATCTGGCGGAAGCGCTGACGGCGTTTTTTGAAAAGAACCACTTCTCGGTGGACGCCGTCCATAACGGGGCGGACGCGTATGAGTACGCCGTTCCCGGCGGCTACGACGCGGTGATACTGGATGTGATGATGCCCAGGATGAACGGCATACAGGTGCTGGAGCGTCTGCGGGCCGAGGGGGTCAAGACCCCCATCATGATGCTGACGGCCAAGGGACAGAAGAACGACCGCATCACCGGCTTCAACGCCGGAGCCGACGACTATCTGCCCAAGCCTTTTGATCCCGACGAGCTGCTGAGCCGTGTGCGGGCCATCCTGCGCCGCAGCGAGGCGTACCAGCCCACCGTGCTGACCTACGGCGACGTGACGCTGGATCCCACCACGGGACTGCTGTCCTGCGGCGGACAGTCCCTGCGGCTCAGCGGGCGGGAGTTCCAGGTGATGGAGCTGTTCATGCGCAGCCCGAGAATGGTGCTCAGCGCTGACCGGATCATGGAGCGGGTCTGGGGCTGGGACAGTGACGCGGAGATCAACGTGGTGTGGGTACACATCTCCAACCTGCGGAAGAAGCTGAAGGCCATCGGTTCTCACGTGACCATACGGGCCAACCGGGGACTGGGCTACGCGCTGGAGGAGGAGACATGATCAAAAAGCTGCGGGCGCGGTTCATCCGCATCGCCATGGCGTCGGTGGCGGTGGTACTGCTGCTGCTGACAGCCATCCTCAATACGGCCAACTATATCACCAACGACCACGACCTGACCCGGACGCTGGCCCTGATCGCCGACAACCGGGGGACGATCCCCGACATCATGCCGGGTACGCCGCCGGTCATGCCGGCCATAGAGGACGGCGAGACACCGCCGGAGAAGCCGGAGGGCGACGACGGACAGCAGAAGGACGGGCCATTTAATAAGGAGACGCCCTTCTCCACCCGATACTTTCTGCTGCAAACCAGCGCGGACGGCGCGGTGACGGACAGTGAGCTGAGCCACATCGCCGCTGTTACCGACAGCGACATCGGTGACTTTGCCGCCGCGGCGCTGCGTCACGGCGTGGGCGACGGCTATTACAGCGGGTACAAGTTCCGCGTTACCGCCACGGAGAGCGGGTACTCCATCATCTTTGTGGACGCCTTCCAGCAGCTGCGCTCCGTAAAGCAGGTGGCGCTGTGGTCGCTGGCGGCGGATGCATTCTGCCTGGCGCTGGTGTATCTGCTGGTGGTGCTGCTGTCCCGGCGGGCCATTGACCCGATGGTGCGGGGCGCGGAGCGGCAGAAGCAGTTCGTCACCGACGCCAGCCATGAGCTGAAAACGCCCATCACCGTCATCGCCACCTGTCTGTCGGTGCTGGAGATGGAGGTGGGCAAGCAGAAGTGGATCGACAAGGCCCGTGGGCAGACGGAGCGGCTGAAGGAGCTGGTGAACTCACTGGTGACGCTGAGCCGCATGGATGAGGAGACATCGCCGCTGCACATGGCGGACTTCCCCGTCAGCGAAGCGGTGGAGGAGACGGCGTCCTCATTTGCGGACTACGCCGACTCCCAAGGCCACAGTCTGGTGCTGGACATCCAGCCGGGGCTGACGTACCGGGGCGACGAATACGCCGTGCGGCAGCTCACCTCCCTGCTGCTGGACAACGCGGTGAAATACGCCGCCCCCGGCGGGGAGATCCGGTTCTCCCTGGAAAAGGCCAAGCGGGGCGTGATGATCCGCTGTGAAAACCCCTGCGAGAACTGGGAGACGCTGGAGACGGACAAGCTGTTCGACCGCTTCTACCGGGCAGACGCCTCCCGCAGCGGCGAGGCCACCGGCTTCGGCATCGGGCTTTCGGTGGCCCGGAGCATCGCCGAGGGACATCGAGGCTGGATCAAGGCCGAAGCAGCGGAGGGCCGGGTGGTGTTCACCGCCTGCCTGCGGTAAGATTGACAGCGGCGAAAAATGTCGGTATAATACCACCTGAATAGTGCAGGCCCGGCCCTGTGGCTGGGCCTGTTTTCGTAAGGAGGACACCCCTATGAAAAAATACACCGCCCTGCTGCTGGCATTGCTGCTGACCCTGTCCCTGACGGCCTGCGGGCAGACGGAGGATACCGACGACACGGAATGGGAATATCCCGCCGCCTTTGCCGGGCTGGAGACACTGGTAGAGCAGGCACAGGCGGAGGGCAGCCTGACGGTATACGGCAGCTGCCCCGCGGCCTATCTCACCGCCGCCTGCGAGACCTTCGAGACGCTGTTCAACGTCCGGGTCAGCTATCAGCAGGTCAGCGACCAGGCGGTGCTGGACAAGCTGAGCAAGTCCGGACGGCCCGGGGCGGATGTATGGTTCGGTGCAGACAGCGGCGCGCTGGAGGAAGCGGCGTCTATGGGCGGCCTGACGGCCTATATCCCCGCAGCGGCGGCAGGACTGTCCGACAGTGACTTCGCCGGAGCGGACGGACAGTGGTACGGTGTAGCCGTCGACCCCCTGGGACTGATGGTCAACACGGCATCCCTGAAGGCGATGGAGATCGGCGCACCTGAGGATTGGGCAGACCTGACGGAGCTGGAATACTGGGAGCTGGTATGGCTGCCCGGATACGATACCACTGAGGGCCGGCTGCTGGCCCAGGCGGCATGGGATGCCTTCGGCGACAAGGCGGAAAAATATCTGCTGGAGCTGGATGAAAACGTGGCACAGTATACCGAGGACGGCGATCCGGCGGCCAAATATGTGGGCACGAGCGAGTGCGTGGTGGCGGTGGGTCTGCTGGACAGCGGCGCGGCCCAGCGGCTGGAGAACGGCTATGATGACATCCGGCTGATAATGCCCCGCAGCGGCACACCTTACCTGCTCAGCGGTGTGGCCATTCTGCGAAGCACGGCACACAGCGCCGCGGCCCAACTGTGGATGGAATTTGTGCTGTCACCCACCTGCCAGACGCTGGCGGCGGAGAATGGCTGGTATGTGTGGCCTACGGTGAAGGGCGTCAGCCTGTCGGAGGGTTTCGCGCAGCTGAATGTAGACTTGGACGATCTGACCTGCCGTCTGCCCATGGGTGAGGATGCAGAAACGCTGGACACGCTGATCGACGCGGTACAGACCACCCTGAACCCGCCTGCGGAAAGCTGACTGCCTATACGAAATGCCGCCGCCCTGCGTAGGGCGGCGGCATTATTCTGCTATCTTCATGTAAAAAACAGACCACCCCTTTGGGTGGTCTGTTTTGGCAGGGGCAGAAAGGCTCGAACTCTCGACACGCGGTTTTGGAGACCGCTGCTCTACCAACTGAGCTATACCCCTATGTGGTGGGCCTTCGGGGACTCGAACCCGGGACCGGACGGTTATGAGCCGTCTGCTCTAACCAACTGAGCTAAAGGCCCAAGTCTGCGATGGAAGCCTGATGTAAAAAGAAGAAGTGCCGCCACCGTTCGGATGGCGGCACTTCCCTTGTTTGGCTCCCCCTGTTGGGCTCGAACCAACAACCCTTCGGTTAACAGCCGAATGCTCTACCATTGAGCTAAGGAGGAGTGTTGGCGCTACCTATCTTCCCGGGCCGTCTCCAGCCAAGTATTGTCAGCAGAAGCGAGCTTAACTTCCGTGTTCGGGATGGGAACGGGTGGACCCTCGCCCTAATCAGCAC
>OIYS01001365.1_pt1 | contig 12549 bp, 11 predicted proteins | sample 1588271 | NCBI WGS metagenome assembly OIYS01 (sample SAMN03283286) | human gut metagenome | biome: human-associated habitat; material: feces | host: Homo sapiens | place: Peru | collected 2012
CTTGCAAAAATGAACGCAAAGCCGCAATCTAAAAGGCGGCGAGCGAAACCGCGGCAGGTTCGAGTCCTGTCACACTAAGGAGATTTTTATGTCATTTTTCAGCACAACACTCGGAAAGCTTATTATCACCTTTTTAGTTTCAATGGTTCCCGTAATCGAGCTGCGCGGCGCAATACCCATAGGCGTGGGTATGGGTCTGCCCTACTGGGCGGCAATACCCGTAGCTATTGTGGGCAACCTTGTTCCCGTGCCGTTTATTATTATATTCATTAAAAAAATATTTGCCTTTATGCGCGAAAAAATGCCTAAGCTAGACGGGCTTGTAACCCGCCTTGAAAATAAGGCGAACAGCAAATCCGAAACGGTGCAGAAATACGCATTTTGGGGATTGTTTATCTTTGTTGCCATTCCGCTGCCCGGAACAGGCGCATGGACGGGCGCGCTTATTGCCGCAATGCTTGAAATGAAGCTGAAAAAAGCATTCCCGTCAATCGCGCTCGGCGTGCTTACCGCAGGGGCTATAGTTACGTTTGTAACATACCTTGTGCCCATAATAGCGCGGTTTTTCGCATAGGTGACCGCCCATGCCGCTTTGCGAAAACCCCGTTTATATTCACGAGCCCACGCCGCTGCAATGCGGGCAGGCGGTGCTTGCCATGCTCTCGGGAGAAACGGTTGATAGAATAATAGAAATTGTCGGCACCGAGCGCGAAACCGACCTTAAAATGATGTATTCCGCGCTGGATAAGCTGGGCATTACATACGAAAAAAGCCGCGTTCAGATAACGCGGCGTGAAGAACTGCCCGAAATATGCTTTTTAAGCCTTGAAACACCGCGCTGCTGGCATTGGTCGCTGTATTTCAAGGGAAAATTTCTCGACCCCGAGCACGGCGTGCTTGATGATTTTCCCGAATCGGGCAGAAAGTATTATTGGAAAATAATATCCGATGATATTTAAGGCGAATATATCTTTTCGGAAAAGGACGGCGAATTTATATGAAAAAGAAAAAAGAAATTGAAAATTTTTATAAATCGCTGTCGTTACTTAACGATGATATGGACTTAACCGATTTGACCGAACGTTAATTTTTACAGCGTGTTTAATTAATATATTCGGGAATAGGTAAAAAAACCAAAAAGGCTCCCTTGTGTAAAGGGTGCGGGTGTCCGGTGGACACCTCTGCGAAGCAGAAGCACCGACCGAAGCGGCAGCCGAGACGGTGGCATGCGTAAGCTATGACTGAGGGATTGTTGCAAGCCAAGCATTAGAAAGAATACTCCCCTCTGTTTCGGCAAAGCCGAACAGAGGGGAGCCTAAATAACGAAGAGTTATTTGTTCCTCGCCCATGAAACAGGGGCGAGGGCTATTATTATCGGGAAAATTTCAAGGCGACCGAGCAGCATTGCAAAGGAAAGCACTATTTTTGCAAACGCCGAGTACCCGCCGAAGCTACCTGCCGGTCCTACCGCAGCGAAACCGGGACCTACGTTATTAAAGCAGGTGACTGCGGCGGTAAAATTGGTTTCAAAATCAAAGGGCTCAAAGCTTAAGGCTAAAAATATTGCAAGCAGGCAGACAAAGTAGATAAGAAAATAGTTACTTACTCCCTTGCGGGTGTGGCCGTCTACCGTTTTGCCCTCAAATCTTAAAGAAGACACCGAGCGCGGGTGGAGCATACGCTTTACCTCATTGCTTATAAGCTTGAAAAGCAGAACTATGCGTGATACCTTAATACCGCCGGCGGTAGAGCCCGCGCAGCCGCCTATAAACATAAGAATGAGCAAAATATTTTTCGATAAATTGGGCCAAAGGTTAAAATCGGTTGTTGCGTAACCGGTGGTGGAAATAATTGAAGATACCTGAAACGCCGCCGCACGCACCGTTTCCTCTGCGCCGACGAATAAATGACGGATATTCCAGGATATAACGGCAATCGAAGAAGCAATTATTCCCAAATATGCCCAAAGCTCGGTGCTTGTAACCACTGCCTTGAATTTGCGTAAAAGCGCCAGATAGTATAAATTGAAGTTAACGCCAAAAAGCACCATAAATACGGTTATTACCCACTGAATATAGGGGGAATAGCCCGCAATGCTGTCCCGCTTTATACCGAAACCGCCCGTACCCGCAGTGCCGAAGGCGTGCAGCAGGCTTTCAAAAAACGACATGCCGCCGAAAAGCAGCATAATCGTCTCAATAACCGTCATACCGATATAAATGAGATAGAGTATAAGCGCGGTGTCCTTTATTCGCGGCACCAATTTACCTACCGTGGGGCCCGGAATTTCCGCCCTTAAAATGTGTATGGGGCGCTCGGAAACGTTGGGCAGTATTGCCATAACGAAAACGATTATTCCCATACCGCCGACCCAGTGGGTAAAGCTGCGCCAAAAAAGTGCCCCGTGGGAAAGCACCTCAACATCGGGTATAACAGACGAGCCGGTGGTGGTAAAGCCGCTGACGATTTCAAAAAATGCGTCGGCATAGGAAGTTACCGCGCCGCTGAGCACCAGCGGCACAGCCCCCACAAGCGAGAGCATTATCCAGGTAAACGCCACTATTATAAAGCCCTCTTTTGCGTAAATAACGTGGGTTCTCGGTTTTAGAAAATATTTCGGCAGCAGCCCTAACGCAAGGCTTATTGCCGCCGAAATTAAAAAGGCAAGCCAGGTTTGTCTTTCGCCGTAAATCACGCCTACTATTGCGGGCAAAAGCAGCAGCGCCGCCTCAACGCGCAGCACAAGACCCACCGCGTTAATAATCATTCTGCGATTCATAAGCGGTTACCTTTGCCTTTCCACAATTTCGGAAAGCTCGTTTAAACGTCTTCCGGCGGAAATAATAACCACCCTGTCGCCCGGGCGAATCATATCGTCGCCCGTGGGGATTATGCTCTTTCTGCCGCGGATTATTCCCGCAACCAATATATTGGGCTTTGTGGGCAACTCTTTAAACGGAATGTTTATTATACTGCAATCGGCGCTCACCTTAAATTCAAGCGCCTCGGCATTGCCGTTCATAAGCTTATAAAGCGTTTCCACCTTACTGCCGAGCGAGTTTTCAAGCGCTCGGGCATATTGCACGGCAACGTCTGCCACCGTTTTCATTGGGGACGCTATTGTGTCTATTCCCAGCCTTGTTGCGGTGCCCATAAATTCGGGGCGGTTTATTTTTGCTATTACCTTGGGCACGTTCTGCTGTAAAGCGAAATACGAAAGCAATATATTTTCTTCGTCAAGCCCCGTAAGCGCCGCAAAAGCGTCAACATTGCGTATGCCCTCTTCAAGCAGCAGCTCCTGGTGCGCCGCGTCGCCGTTTATAATAACCGCCTCGGGCAATATTTCGCTGAACTCCTTGCAGCGTTCCCTGTCGGCGTCTATAATCTTAACGGCGTTGCCGCCCGAAATCAGCAGCCTTGAAAGATAATATGAGGTTCTTGTAGCCCCGAGCATCATAACCGTGCGCGCCTGCTTTTGCAGAAGACCTAATTTTTTTAGTAACTTAGGTATACCGGTAGAAGACGCGGTTATACCTATCTTATCCCCGCTTTTAAGCACAAAATTACCGTCGGGTATATATAGCTCGCCCCCGCGCTCCACCGCGCAGATAAGGAAATTATCGGGGTGCTTTTTGCGCAGCTCCGTAAGGCTCATACCGTCAAGCGGGCTGTTTTCCTTTAAAACCAGTTCCACCATTTCAAAGTTACCGCGGGAGAAAGTCTCCACCTTAACGGCAGAGGGCAGCTTTAAAACATTGAAAAGCTCCCGCGCCACAAACTGCTCGGGATTTATGGTCATTGAAAGGTCAAGCTCCTTTTTAAGGAAAGCAAGGCTTTTATCGTTATATTCGGGTCCGCGTATGCGCGCTATTGTGTGCGCCGTGCCCATGCGCTTAGCCAAAAAGCAGCTGAGCATATTAAATTCATCAGAACCCGTAACGGCTATCATAAGCTCGCAATTATCCGCTCCCGCCTCAAGCAGCGCGTCGGAATCGGTTCCGCTGCCGCAAATTGTCATAACATCGTAAATATTGGAAAGCTCGGAAACCACGTCCGGATCGTTATCCATTGCGACTATTTCGTGTCCCTCGGATAAAAGCGACTCAACTATGGTGCACCCCACCTTACCGCAGCCAACTACTATAATTCTCATATTTCATCCCTTAAAAATGATTATTTATCGACAAAGCTCTTTTGCCAAAGCGTCGATTTTTTCGCTGCTGTCATCATTAAGAGCTGACGTTACGGTGACGGTCGTATCGGTAAATGCTATATTTTTGCTTTTTTCAAATGCGGCGCGCATTTTCTTTGCGGCTATGGGCGCCCACGAGCCGTTTTCAATAAGTCCTATTGTGCGGTTTTGGTAATTGCGTTCGCAAAGCGCGTCAATAAAATGCTTCATAAAGGGGAAAACATCGCCGTTATAGGTAGGCGACGCCAGCACCAGCTTGCCGTAGCGGAAAGCGTCCTCAACCGCCTCTGCCATATCACACAGCGCAAGGTTATTCATAGCCACCTTCGGGCAACCGAGGGCTTTAAGCCGCTCCGCCAGTAATTCCGCCGCCTTTTCGGTGTTGCCGTAAACCGAGGTGTAGGCAATGCACACGCCCTCGCTTTCAACCCCGTAGGAGGACCATGTGTTGTAAAGTCCTATATAATAGCCCAAATTTTCATTCAGCACAGGTCCGTGCAGCGGGCATATTTTTTCAATATCAAGCGCAGCCGCTTTTTTGAGCAGCGCCTGCACCTGCGCGCCGTATTTGCCCACTATGCCGAAATAATATCTTCTCGCCTCGCACGCCCAGTCCTCATCGGTATCAAGCGTGCCGAATTTGCCGAAACCGTCGGCTGAAAAAAGCGTTTTATCCTTATCGTCATAAGTAACGGTAACCTCGGGCCAGTGCACCATGGGCGCAAAAATAAACTTTAATTCCCGCTCGCCGAGGCTCAGTGTATCGCCGTCGTTTATTACAAGCGTATTTTTGCAAATTCCCTTGCCGAAAAAGTTATCCATCATAGCAAAAGCCTTGGCGTTTGCAACAACCGCGGTTTCGGGGTATTCCCGCAAAAAGTCGGTAAGGCTTGCGGAATGATCGGGCTCCATATGCTGAATAACAATGTAATCGGGCTTTTTATCGCCCAGCAGCTTTTTGATATTTGCGAGCCACTCGGCGGCAAAGTGTTTATCCACCGAGTCCATAATAACGGTTTTTTCATCGGCTATTATATACGAGTTGTACGCCATGCCGTTCGGCACAAGGTACTGCCCCTCAAAAAGCTTTATTTCGTAATCGTTTACACCTACATAGTGTATTCCTTTTTCAAGTGTCATTTTAAAGCGCTTCCTTTTTATTTTGTTTTTTCTTCGGTTTCCTTTTGCGGCTCGCTGCCGTCCTCAATTGTTACATTATCAAACGCGTTTGTAAACATATCCGTATCGTAACCGTCGTCCTCCGCGTCAAACGGCGGCTTTACAATGCGTATTATAAGCATAACCGCAAGCACAACGGCGGCGATTATAACCGCGATTATTCCTATTACTATCACCTTAGCGTTAGCGGAAAGCGAAGCAAAACGCGCCGCAAAGCCCGCACCCTTTTGGGGCGCTTCGGCACTTACATCGCTTAAAGTAAATTCGGGGCAGCGCTGTAATACATTTTCGCGGCTGTCGTAGCGGTAGGTTGCAAAATTCTTTTCAAAAAAGCAGTAGGTGTAATAAAAATCGGTATAGCCGTCGTCGGGGCTTTTGTAAGCCGAAATATCAAAATCGCCTATTTTAACGCTTGACTGATAAAAGCCTGCGGGAACGGTTTTTCCCTCGGGTATATCAGCGAATATATAAGTATTATTGCCGAATGTCGCGTATTTTAACTTTTTAAATGTTTTTCCGTCCGATTCCAGCGTGTAGGGCTGGTAGCTTTCGCTGTTTTCGCCCTTTAAATAATAAAGGGTGAAGTTCGCGTCGGTATCCTGCGCCGCGGCAACCTCTGTTTCGCCATATGTAACGGTATTCGCCTTAAAACCGTTAGGCAGAGTAAAGCCGGAAAGATCGGTTGCCACCGAATATTTCACGCCGTCTATAACCGTGCTTTTTTCGGGCTCGTCGGTATTATCCTCAGGCTTGGTCTCGCCGTCAAGCTCCTCCCCCTCCTTTAGGCGGGTTATAACTATTGTATAGGTTTTCTGTGTACCGTTTTGCGCCGTGACGGTTACGGTGCGGGTGTTTTTGCCTACTTCAAGAGCTTCTTTTCCGCCTACGGCAACGGTTGCTTTACCGTCGGTCGCGGTGGCGTATACCTTGCAGGTAGTCACCTCATATTTAACCTTTGCGGTATAGCTTGTTCTGCCGGTAGAAAACCCGGGGGTCAGCGTTCCGTTGCTTATTGAAAGCGATTTAAGCGTTGCAACGCCGGGCTTTGCCGCGTCGGAAACGGTAAGTGTAGCAGAGGCTTCGGGGGCAGCCGGAGCTGGCCCCGAAGTTTGCTGTGCACCGGTCACCCATTTGCCGCCAAGCACTCGTATTTGACAGGCACCGGACTTTATAGCTTTAAAAGTAAAGCTGAATTCTGCTTTTTTCTCACCCGGATCGGTTCGGAATGATATCATTCCACCACCCGCACTTATTAAATCAGTAGACTTGACGGATGTTGACGAGTATTGCAGAACTTCTTGATTATATTTCACCGAAGATTCAAGAGCATATATTACATCTGAAGAATTAAATCTTACATAAACGGTTATATCCTGACCGACAGAACACTTTTGTTTGTCGAATGATATTGTAGCACCATCTGCACTAACCTGTAAAAACATAATTGATAAAGTACAAGCACATAAAACTAAACTTATTATGCTTTTTTTGAACAATTCTTTCATATTCATTCCTCTTTTAAGTCAAAGTAATAACACCCATTAAGTGTCTTTTAATATTTGCCAAATCCATTATATCTATTACGCCGTCTCTGTTTGTATCTGCACCGATTAAATCTGTGCCTTTGAGGGTAATAACTCCTAACAAATGTCTTTTAATATTTGCCAGATCCATTATATCTATTTTTGAGTCCCCGTTTGTATCACCCCGCATAATTTCTTTCGGCGGTGCGTCGCCGCCTACGGTAAGCGTACAGGCAACATCGGCTTTAACGTTAATTGTATAATCGGTTGTATAGCCCGATTCCGCCTTTACCGTAAGCACCACGGTGTTATCGCCTTTTTTAAGACTGAACGACTTCGCCCCCGCGTATGACGCGCCTGACGGCACGGTATAGGCAATATTCGTATCCCCCGAAACTCTTAAATCGTATTCATATCTGAATTCCGTCATAGAGTAGGAGGGTGTAAGCCCCGCAACCGAAAGCGAGCTGAAATAATAGTTGTTGCGAAGATTGTTTTGCTTAGGCAAAACGGTGGCGGCGCCGGTATTTTTATACACGGGAATCGAAAAGCTCACCACGGCTGATTTATCCCCCGTATACGCGGATGAAAGTATTTTACCCTTGGAAGAAGCGTCATGTACCGCGCCCGCATATTCATGCCATATTGAGTTCGGATTTTTAATATTGAAATCCATATAGTAATATGTATTCTGACCGACTTTTATGTATCCGTCGCTGCAAAATTCCGCGCCGCCTATAATCGCCTTTTCGGGCGAATTCCAGCCGTGTTCCTTGGCGTATGTCAGCGCTCCTTTAATTTTTGCCGCTGTGCTGTTTCCCGTTGCGTTTATATTAAAATAATTGTAATACCCCTCATAGCCCGGATATTTGCCCGATATAAAGGGTGAATTCCCGTTGTTTTTGCCTATTTCCTGCAATATTTTTGAGGCCATAACATATGGGCTGTAAGAGGTCTCCTTTGCCGCTTTCATAATGTAGGATACATATTTGTCGGTATCGAGAAATGTTCCCTTTACTATTTTGCGGACTCCCGCCTCGTTTTGCTTTGTCGGGTCGTAGCCCTGCAGCATAAAGGTAAACACCGTATCCGTGCTTAAAAAGTTGCGCGGGTCCATATAATATTTTATTACCTCGCGCGAAGCGACATTCCAATCGGTATCGTGCATTACCCATTGATTTTTGCCGTAATCGTAAGCGCCGGGACCCATTGAAAGCCACGATTCATACGAGGTTCTTATAAGCTTTCTTGAAATTTCAAGCTGTACCGCCTCGTCAAGGGTTAAATTTACATTATCCGCGTGGAACTGCCAGTTCGGGTAAACCGCATGCAGCGCCTTCAAAGCGCTGTGATAGCTCGACGGGAACGCTTTAAGCTGCTCCTCAAAGTCTTTATCGGCAGTCTGTTCAATTATCTGCACATATTCGGCATATATATATCCCGTAACGCCGTTATACGTTACATAATACCATAAATCGCCGTCGGGATCCCGCTTTTCCCCGTTTACGGTTACCGTAGCATATGATATGTCTCTCATAATTATTTCGCTTTGGGTTCCCGCGTCCCTTCTCATTCGAACGCCCGTTGCGTTGACATATCCGATCCTCGCCGCAGCCGCGGTTACAATCACGCAGCCGAACGCCGTTATTATAAGTATTACAAGCGACAAAACTATACATGAAAATCTGCGCAATCCGTTCATGGTTTACTCCTTTCTGAGCATACTGCGTATATACTCTTCTATTATATATTTTCCGACATGTTCTGTCAATATTTTCAGACGTAAAAATGTTAAAAAGCTGTTAAACTTGTTCAAATTTTGTTCATAACTGCATGAAATTACTTGCCTATACTGAAATCAATGAGAAAGGGGCGATGAAAATGTTTCAAACAGTATTCAAGCGCTACGAAAAGAAGTATATTATAGACGGCGGGCAGTATGAGGAGGTTAAAAATTACCTGACCTACAACGCCGTGCCGGACGAATACGGCAAAAGCCGCGTTTGCAGCCTTTATTACGATACACCCGATAACAGGCTGATACGCGCGTCGCTTGATAAGCCGATATATAAGGAAAAGTTGCGGCTGCGCAGCTACGGAGTGCCGACTGCCGGTAAGCCCTGCTTTTTAGAGCTTAAAAAGAAATACAATGGCATTGTTTTTAAAAGAAGAATAAGCGCGCCGTATAAAGATATTAAAAGCTATATGGCGGGAGAAGACAGCGGAATTGAAAACAGTCAGATTTTAAAGGAAATTGATTATTTCAAACGATTTTACGGGGATTTAAAACCCGCCACGGATATTTTTTACGACCGCGAGGCGTTTTATGACCGAACAAACCGAGAAGTGCGCTTAACCTTTGACAGCAACATTTTGGCGCGCGGCTGGGATTTAGACCTTGAAAACGGCATTTACGGCGAACGGGTGCTCGAAAACGGGCTGTATATTTTAGAAGTAAAAACCGCAGGCGCTATGCCTATGTGGATTGCGGAAATGCTTAACGAATTTAAAATTTACCCAACATCCTTTTCAAAATACGGCACGGCGTATAAAAACGGGCTGCTGACGCGTGAAAACAAAAAAATAATAACATTTGGAGGCGAATACTGTGCTTGACAGTATATTTTCAACAGTAATAACAAACGGAATAACCCCGGGGGCTTTCGCGGCGTGTACCGTGGTATCATTGCTTGCGGGACCGGCGCTCTCGCTCAGCCATATGTTTAAAAACAGCTGCTCAAAAAGTTTTGCTATTGCGGTGGCGCTGCTGCCCTTTACGGTGCAGGCGGTAATAATGCTTGTAAACGGAAACCTCGGCACGGGCGTAGCGGTTGCGGGCGCGTTTTCACTGGTGCGTTTTCGCTCATCCCCCGGCAGCGCAAAGGAAATTATCGGCGTTTTCACGGCAATGGCGGCGGGGCTTGCCTGCGGCGTGGGTTATATAGGCGTAGCAATAATTTTCGTAGCCTTAATTTGCGGTGCTAATATTATTTACACCATGAGCCGCTTCGGCGAGCAGCCCGATAATGTGCGTGAGCTTAAGGTAACCATACCCGAAGACCTTAATTTCACCGGCGTGTTTGACGATATTTTTGAAAAGCTTACGGTATCACACAAGCTGCGCCGTGTTAAAACCTCGAACATGGGCAGTCTTTACCAATTAACCTACACCTTAGAACTTAAAAACCCCGAATGTGAAAAAGAACTTATTGACGAAATGCGGTGCAGAAATGGCAACCTTGATATTGTGAGCAACTGCCGCGCCACCGTTACAGAGGAGCTGTGATGTCTTATGAAAAAAACAGTTATACCTGTTTTGATTTTATGCGCCTGTCTGCTGCTTTCCTCCTGCGGAAAGAAAGATACGGCAAGCGGAACGAATAATATAAATAATATGTCAGCGGTGACCGAAATTTCCACCGACGATATGGATTTTGAATTTTCAAATAAGGATACGACCTACGATTACGACGAATCGGAGGCAACAATTATAAAGGACAGCGAAAAGGCGGTTAAAATAACCGCCGAGGGCACTTATGTTGTAAGCGGCGAGCACGAGAGCATTACCGTATCCGCTCCCGATACCGCAAAGGTGCGTATAATTTTGAAAAACGCGACCGTTTCCAATACTTCGGGACCCGCGATTTATATAGAATCGGCAGATAAGGTATTTATAACCGCCTGCAAGGGCACAACCAACACCCTATCGGACGGCACTTCGTACACGGGCGATTTTAAGGATACCAACATTGACGGCGCAATATTCAGCAAAACAGACCTGACCATAAACGGCGAGGGCACGCTTAATATCACGGGCAACTACAAGTGCGGCGCTGTTTCAAAGGACGACCTTATAATATGCGGGCTGAACATTACAGTTAAAAGCACAGGCTGCTCGCTTGAGGGCAAGGATTGCGTAAAGATTAAAGACGCGGCGATAACCGTATCCTCGGGCGGGGACGGAATACGCTCCACCAATACCGAAAAGGCAAATAAAGGCTTTGTGTATATTGAAACGGGGAATATAGATATAACCTCGGGCAACGACGGCATACAGGCGGCAACCGTTTTAAAAGCGGCTAACGGAAGCATTAAAATAACCGCGGGCGGGGGAGCGACCGCTGCAAAACAAAGCACAGGCGGCAGAAATATGCCGGGCTTCGGCGGCAGCACCCAAACCACCGACGACGAGGAAAGCACCAAGGGCTTAAAGGCGGGCTCACTTATAGTAATTGACGAGGGCAGCTTTGAAGTAAGCTCAAAGGACGATTCCTTCCATTCAAACGGCGATATTGAAATTAACGGCGGCAGCTTTACCGCCGCCACGGGGGACGACGGCTTCCATGCCGACAGCAACCTTATTATAAACGGCGGCAGCATAACCGTAAGCCGCTCATATGAGGGTTTAGAGGGTCAAAATGTAACGATAACGGGCGGCAATATTGATATAACCGCGAGCGACGACGGAATCAACGCCGCAAGCCCGTCGGCCTCGGGTTCATCAACAGACAGAAGACCCTGCAACAGCGATTCAAACTCACTTATTACAATCAGCGGCGGGTATATACTTGTTAACGCCTCGGGCGACGGAATCGATTCAAACGGAAACATTGTAATAAGCGGCGGTACGGTGCTTGTAAGCGGACCGACCGATAACGGAAACGGCGCGTTTGATTACAACGGCGAGGCGACCGTCAGCGGCGGCACGGTAATACTTTGCGGCAGCTCGGGTATGGCGCAGGGCTTTTCGGATAAATCGGAGCAGGCATCATTTATGTATACGCTTGACAGCAACGCGTCAGCGGGCAGCAGCGTTGCTCTGACTGATGAAAAGGGCAATGTTATAGCCTCGTTTATTCCCGCAAAGCAGTATAACAATATAGTAATAACCTCTCCCTCGCTTAAAAACGGCGGCAACTATAAGTTAGCCATAGGCGGCACGGTATCGGGAGCGGATAAAAACGGCTGTGCCTCTTCGGGCAGCGTTTCCTCCGCTGCGCAGACCCTTGATATTAAGCTGACAGGTATTACCACCACTTTCGGCAATGGCGGAATGTCAGGCGGTAATATGGGCGGCGGAAATAAAGGCGGCGGCTTCGGCGGAGGTCAGGCGCCCGATACAAACGGCAGCGCACCCGAAAAACCCGACGGCGATAACAGCGGAACCCCGCCCGAAAAGCCGGATGGCAATAACGACAGCATGGGCGGCGGAACTCCGCCCGAAAAACCGAACGGTCAGATGAGCAATTTTTAAATGCGTTCCGTTAAAACGCAAAAACGCGACAGCAACCGTAAGGAAGCTGTCGCGTTTTTTGTACGAATTTTGGATATGTCTACGAACCGTCGCATCATTTAAAAGCCGATTTTATGATATGACTTTATATGTAAAGTTCGGAGTTTCATTATGAACATCATCAAAAACCTCTAACATCAATTTACACTCATCCCGCAATTCTCTTTTCATGGAATAAAATCCGTAAAGTTCTACCAAAAAATTCTCACGTTCATAAAATAGACCGTCCAAACAATCCCAAAGAGCGTCCCAATTTTCTCCGTAATATTCCGGCAGTCCGAATTTTTCTTTAGGCTGACAAGAGCCGAACTCATCACGCCTACAAACAATAATTTTTTGCCTTTTCTTGCCTCATCACTTGT
>OIYS01001366.1_pt1 | contig 12546 bp, 10 predicted proteins | sample 1588271 | NCBI WGS metagenome assembly OIYS01 (sample SAMN03283286) | human gut metagenome | biome: human-associated habitat; material: feces | host: Homo sapiens | place: Peru | collected 2012
TAATCTCCAAAAAAGTCATCAAAGAATTCATCATCAGTAATAACGTTTTCATTAACAACAACACTATCATTATCTACTTTAACAACCGGTTTATCAACCTTGTTAGGTACATCCAAAACTTCTTCTTTTTCCGGTTCAATTCTTTTTTCCGGTTGTAGATTTTTTTCTACATCAGTATTTGATGATGGTGTTTCAATCTTATTATCTTTAGCTTTTTCTCTTTCTTCTTCCTCTTCTAGCTCTTTAATCTTTTTGTCGATATCTCTCATCATGGCATCTATATCTATACCAGATGGATTAGCTTTTTCTTCTCTAAATGGATTTTGATTAAATGCCGGATTCTGATTAAATGCTGGTAATCCCGTATTCATTGGCATTGCCGGTCTATTCATCATTCCTGGATTATTCATGAAAGGATTTCCTTGCATAAAAGGATTTGGCCCCATTCCATTAGGATACATTTGAAAGCCATCCGCATTATTGCTCTTTTCAAGCATTATTTTCTTTTTTTCTTCCGTTACATAATTTTTTAAATCAAATAGCTCTAGTTCATTTTTTTCTCTAGTTGGAAAATCCGCTGTAGATTTTTCAATTCCCCAATGCATCTTAAAATCTGGTTCTAGTTTTGTTCTAAAAGGATTGGTTCTTAGGCGAATTATAATGGCTTCAAATAATTTTAATTTTTGCAAGTCAGAAACTGTAATTAATGGGGTTGAAGCTGTTTTATCTTTTTCGCTTGATTTAACTTCACCACACATTTTACTTATTTCTTCCAATGCGGCCATTTCGGTACTAATCAAATAAATTAAATTACCACAGTTACCTTTTATGATTTCAGCAACTTCTTTACCATACACATCATTTAATTGGGCAAAGTTTTGAATAATAAACGTAAAACGTATGTCACGGCTTCTCGCTGCAGATACCATTGAATCTACATCTTTTAGTGGTGGCATGTTCGCAAATTCATCTAGAATGAAGTTCGTTCTTTGTTTTAGTTTTCCACCATTTTCCTGTGCAACATCTATCAAAGTTTCATAACATTGTTTAATAAAAATTGTCATTAATGAGTGATATGTTTTCTTTTCATCATGGATAACCATAAACACTGCTGTCTTTTCTCTACCTATGTCACGCATATCAAAATCACTAAATGAAAGCATCTCACTCAATGACTCACGAGTTGAGAACAATCTTATTTTTTGTCTAAAGGTTGATAAAATACCACCTTTAGTGTCATTAGGAGCATTAATTGTATTAGATGCAAAAATATATGCACTAGACTCCTCACCTTTTAATTGAAAATATTCTTTTATATAATTGCCTGTACCATATCTTTCTTCACCAACAGTTGACATTAAGTTGATACTATTTAAATTAACTTCCTTTTCTTTAGCATCCATAAATAGACCTAAAGCTAATCCTGAAAAATAGTCTGCGGCACTTTTTTCCCAGAAATCAGAATCACTTTTTGCTGATGGATCGTACAAAATATTTAAAGCTACGTCATCTAAAAGTTCCGTAGATTTATCTCTATTTCCTTCTTTAAAATATTTATATGGTAAAGTTAAAGGATTCCATGAATTACCATGCTCTGGATCACGGAAATTAAGTACTATAACTTTATACCCACATTTTCTTAAATAATTAGCACTTCCCCTATAAATTTCACCTTTAGGGTCAGTAATAATCATACTTTCACCATTTTGAGCTAATAAATTTACAAGAGGTTTTACAATAGTTTGAGTTTTACCACTACCAGAAGAACCAATAATAAGTGAATGGTATTCACCATTATCAACCCATATTTCTTTACCATTATTAATTAAAGGTACTCCTGCAGCATCTACTGGTTTACCTACTATAACTTTTTTTACATCAGTGCCATTTTTTATTTCTTTTGTTTTAGCCCATCTTGAATAACCATCACCCTGTTTTGCTCCTATAGAAATACCAAATCCACCGCTTTTATCTTTATTAAAAATATAAGAAGAAACACTTGTAAAAACAATAATAAGTGTAACAACAAACATCCCAATAGTAACTGGTAAATATGGCATAATAAAGGCCTTAAAAGGCAAAAGTCCATAAAAGCTACCCGTTGATGTAAGTGAAGAAAAGTTTAAAACAGCAATAGCACAAAGATAAAGTAGTACACCGCCGTATATACCAAACATTATTAAATCTTTTAATTCAATTTTAAACTTCATATGGATCCTCCAAACATAATAATTATACTATACGTTATTAATTAAAGAAAGCATTAAATCGAATTAATGCTTGTTTTTAATTGTAAAATATATTTATTATCTAATATTTTATAAACGATATGTTCTGTACCATTATCACTAAAATGCGTACAACCTAAAATTATATCTTTTTCTTTATTAACACTAATTATATTGCTTATATATGGAACACATGATTGATAAGATTTTTCGATTTCCATAATATTTTCATATATAGGGGTACTATTACTTATACTTTTTACAAACACAACACTAAATACTTTATTAAATAGATCTGGTGAATCTGTAAAGGCATTTGTAATAGCATATACATCCTCTCTTATCCCATCATTATTTATATCTATGACTATTTTAGTTTTAGATATTTCATTATAATCATAAGTGATTCCCTTACTATCTAAATAACTTCTTATGTTTTGCTCATCACTTTCTTTTAAATCTTCTTTTAAATAATCGATGTTATTATATTCATAATCTCCGGTAATTGCAAAAAAGTTTCCAGTGTAATCAATAAAATTATTACTTGCATCTTTTACATGCCACTTATCATTTGACTTTTGTAATTGATAATTTCCTAATTTCCCAGTTTCGTCATACACATCAAATTGTTTATTTACATAATCATAATTTTTTTTCTCACTCCATTTACCATTGCTATAAGAAATAATAGTATTTGGACTCATAATTATATATGATACCGATTTATTATCGTCTTTTGAGTCACTACCACCTTGATTAGGATTGTTCGGATTATTTGGATTATTTGGATTTGTAGGATCGTTTTGGCCATCTTTATCCTTATTCTTATTTTCATTTTTAGAAACTGCTACGACCATAATCGTATATAATGTCATCACGACTAAAAGTATAATTATCACATTTGTATATTTTTTCATTTTATCACCCTTTATTCTGCTTTTTTATAAACTACCATTGTACCAGGCTTATAATTAAAGCCTTCATTCATTCTAACTTTAGTTGATGCTGGATCCCAAATATATAGTTCGCTCCAATTAGAAGCAGCTGTATTTTGAACATCGAGAGCAACCCAGTGTTGACCACCAAAGGCTTTTCTTACTTCAAGCACCACAAAATAACCACGCTCTGCATAGCTACGTATATCATTAATTCGATTGGCATCACTACCATTCAAAGCATATTTACGTACAAACACAAATCCGGGAATTACACTTGTTATACAATCATAACTATTAATTGCTCCGCCAGCACTTAGACAACCCTTACTTCTTAATGCATTTGCAAATGTTCCAGGATTGAAGTTAGTAATGTTGCCAGTTTCTATCCCACTATATGCTATTTGCATAGATATTGAAGTAACTAGGCAACCTATTTTATCAATTTCTGTACCTGATGATGTGCCAAGTCTTACATCCCACCATGGAGCACCAAGTTTTTTCTTTTGCTTCCAATTTGAGAACTCGCCAACTTCACCATAATAAATCATTGAAACTTCGCCACTGCCTATACTACTTACCTCAGGATAAGCTTTCATAACCAATGCAGTATAACTACCATTATCACTTCCAGCATATGCAATAGCAAGACTTTTTAAATTAGCAATAGCATTTGGATCATACTCAATTCTTATAGCATTTCCTCCACTATCTAAAGCATAAGTTCCCATTACTGAATTCATATATAGATTAGCCTTTTTTATATCCTCGGCTGTTTGTGCTGATTTTACTAAAGTTTTTTGTGTATCATATTCTTCCGGTGAATAAACTGTCACCCCAGAAGAATTTAATGAACTATATAAATCTTTTTCAACATCCCAATAAATTCTACCATTACTATTCTGCTTTACTTTTAAAGTATTAGCACTTTTATCTAATACTGGACCATTAGTGGCATCCGTTCCAGGATTATATGCTCCAGATAAGATATATGAACGAACAACCAAAGAATGAGCTTTAAATGCTTCCGCATTATCTACTCCATCCATTTCATAGTAAGTAACTCCTAAAACATATTTTTCAATGCTCATTTCTTCTATGACTGTTGTTCCATCAGCACTTGTTAAAGAAACCGAAGTATCATCTGTTATTCCTGGAATATTATACATAACTCTAGTACTGGAACCGTTTCCACTTGATGTTGAATCTCCCGCAAGATAACTAGTTACAGCATAGATTGTTATAGATATGATTCCAACAAATAGAAAAACAATTCCAATTCCTAGTGCTATGCTAGGGTGACTTTTAATTAGCTTTAATATTACGTTTACCGCTTTTTTAGATACAGCTTTTGCTGCCGCAGCTGTTTTTTTTGCTGCGGCCGTGGCAGCTGTAGCAGTCGCATGAGCTGCTTTTTCGGTTGCTTTCTTAGCCTGTTCTTTTATTTTTTTAGCCTGTTTTTTTATCTGCTCTTGAGCTTTTTTCTTAATAGCTTCTTGTTGCTTTCTTATTCTCTCTTTAATTCTTTCTCTTGGATCATATTTTTGCTTCAAACGATCCTTTAGTACCTCGGCTGGATGAGTGGCTTCATAAGCTTTTCTTTTGGCATTATCAATTTTATTTCGACGAGCTTTATTTTTAGCCGCTTTAGCTTCAGCCTTCGCATCTTTAGCTTTATTTTTGGCTTCTTTGGCGTCTTTCTTTTTGGCTTTGTAAGCGTCTTTGTCTCCACTTTTCTTGGCATCTTTTTTTTCTTGTTTAGCGTTTTTTGCATCATTCTTAGCATCATTATAATTTTGCTTTGCGTCTTTTTTCTGATTATTTAGTTCTTCTTGCTTATCTTTGTAATAATTTTTGTTGCCTTTTGTTCTTTCATACTCTTCTTGGCCAAAACTTTTAGGTTGCTCAGCTTGCGTAGATTCATCACCTGACGAACTATCATCTCCTGAAGAGTCTGAATCTTCTACGGATTCATCTTGATACGGCTCATCATCATATAACGGCTCTTCATCAAATTCTTCTTCGTTCATGTGGCACCTCCAGTCATATTTTATATTGAAATTATAACATGATTAGTATTTTTTTACAATAAACGACATAAAAAAAGTGAACATTAAGTGTTCACCTAATATCCACCACCAGATCCAAATGAATCAAGTTCATCTTGAGTAACAATTATATTAATACGCATTCTTCTATCACCACAAACGAATAATGCTTCGCCTTGTTGATATCCTTTAATGCTTTCTTTTTCATTTTCATTTAAATCTATTAATTGAGCTAAATCTTCAACGGCTTGTTTTCTCAATCCCATTATCATATAGTATGATGCATTATCAAATATTGCTTTACCATGCATTATTAAATTTGGTGCCGCAAAATCTGTTGGTTGTTGAGTTATTATAATAGTTCCCGTATTATATTTACGACTACGTCTTTGAATTTGTGCTAAGAACTCTGCACCCAATTCATTATGGCTTGATAGTAAAACGTGTGCCTCATCAACCATCATTACAGTATTAACATCTGTATCAAGGCATAATCCCCATGCATACTTTAAGATATTAAAGAATAAGGCATTTTTTATTGATTCGTCACTATTCATTAATTCTTTTATATTAAACACTATAAAATCACTATTGATTTGTAATGTTGTATGGCCAGTAAAATAATAACGCAATTCTTTAACTAATGGTCTAACTTTAAGTTCAAGTCTTTCCATGATGTCACGTTCATGAGTGGCATCTGTCATTGATAATAATCTACCTTTAATTGTAGCGTATACATCATCAAATGTTGGAAAATCTTCGGATGTAAATGTTGAAAAATCCGTATCGAAATCTATTTTGTATCTTTTGTAAGTATCTTGTACAACTTCACTAAACATTGTTAAAACGTCATCTTCAATGCTTGGCGAATAATACTTCATGAAAGCTTTTAATTGTTGAAGAGTTCTGGTTAGAACTGTATAACCTAGTCCTTCAGCCATCTCTGATTCATCAGCATCAACAACTACCTCAAGTGGATTTATCATACCGAAGTCTCCGCCTTTACCTAAGTCAAGGAAGTCTCCTCCGACCATTCTTGTAAGACCTTCAAGTTCACCTTCAGGGTCAATACATACAACTTTATATCCATTTCTTATATGGTTTCTTAAAAGTAGTTTAGCAGCTGTAGATTTACCACTACCAGATGTACCTAATAATATTAAATTGGCGTTATTTCTATTATGTTCTTTTTGAATTTGATATAAGAACTGATTAAATAAAATAACACCTCCTGAGAAATCAACTCCCAAAAGCGTTGAATTTCCTTTATCTTTTACACTATCAAAAATAAAAGGATACATAGCAGCCATTGTTACTGAAGGTATTGGAGTACCTATACGTTCTTCAACATCTTGATTTGGAAATATTGGAATAATTGATTTTAACACTTTTTCTTGTTCAAACATTAAAGCTACTAATCCAATACCAAGTGATTCAAAATAACTTTTAACTTGCATAGTTCTAAATTCAAGTTGTTCCTCACTGTCTGCTGATACCATTAAATGAAGTTGAAAGTCAAAAATACGAGCCTGAGTAGCAGCTAGCATGGAAACAAACTGCTCAATTGTTTCATAATTTTGACGAATTTTTTCTTGCATCGTATTATCTTTTTCTTGTTGATATCTAACTTTTAAATCCGCAATTTCTTTATTAAGCATTTTTTGAACTGTATCAAAACGCATTGGAATATGTTTGATAACCATTTTAACTCCTGGTAAAGAATTAACATCAGATAAATATCCAGGATAAATTCCAGAAGGATAAGAAACTGCCGTTAAAATGGTACTGTACTTTCCACTTATATTAAATTTAGTTGAATTAAACTCCATTCCTTTTGGAGCAACTTCACTTTTTAGTTTCATAAAGGCACCACCGTTCCAAAGTTAGTTTGCTTTCCTCCATTTAAGAAATTATCTAAAAGCGTTCTAAGATCTGTATTTGATACTTGCGAACTATTAAGTCCACAAGCAGCTAAATTGCTAATAAGATTTTGTAATTTTTTTTGAACAAGTTCAATTCTTTTTTCTTGAAACATGATGAAGTACTCAGTATCAACAACACCATATTCTTGTCCCATAAACATATTAGCTTTTTCCATATCTTGCATTAATATTTTCTTTGATGCTGGATTATTTGTCTCTTTATATAACAATTCTAATTGTGATAAATATACATGTATATCAACTGGTCTATCAGCAACAATAAGCCAGAATTCATAATCAATTGAATTATACAAGTTTTTTAAATTGTCGATTACCGAAGATTGTACATCAGGTTCAAGAATGAATATGTTACGAGGTTGAATTTTAACTCCCGAAACAAATAGACCGTTATCAAGTTGAATCATTCCATTTAAAATTTGTTTAACTGGCATCCAATCTTCTGTGAATTTTTCACCACTATTTTTGCTCGTCATCTAGTATACACCAACCTTTCCATCTATACTTCCTTTGACTAAAGAAAAAATTAAATATATTTATTAGTAATTGCAACACATTATGGTAATAAGGCACCGGCAAAACTAGTGTAGCACTAGTAAGTGCCGGTAGCACTATTAACACTAACGTTTTGAATGATGTTGATTGAATAACCAACAACATTACTAATGTAAATGCAACTCCTATTCCAAAAATTATTAAGTCAAGGGGTGTAAAAAATCCTAGTATCAAAGTTGACTTTTTAGCATTTGCTGGTACTAAATAAGTATTTCCTTCCACTTTTTATTCCTCCTCTAATTATTTATCGCTACTGTTGCTTTTTTGATTAGCTTCAAGACGATTTGCTGCGTTAATCTCATTTTGGAAAGTCGACTTCAATGCTTCAGCGCCTTTCTTAATATTTTTAAATGCACTGGCGGCAGCACCTTCTTTAATTTGATCATTAACACCAGCACTAATTTCTTGACCTCGACTATCTTTAACACCACTTTTTATAGATTCTATTGTAACACTATTTGGATTATCCTCAATAATTCTATTTGAATCTTTCATTATATTTAATACCTGTTCTCTCTCAAAAGTGAATTTATCATAATCAATTTCAGTGTCTTGTTGATTGAATATTCTATCAGGCATATCGTCTGTAATAGTTTTTGTAGCTTGGCTAGATATATGTTGAAGTTCTGCAACAATATTTGCTCTTTCAGTTATAGCTTCATTAACAGCTTTATTTATTCTATCTTCATTTGCTTGTTTTGCATTACTCATAGCCTGAGCTATTTCTGTTTCACTAGCATTTTGATGAGATTCACTATATGATTTTTTGAAAGCATCTTCATCAAATTTAAATGATTCTCTAATTGATTTTTCATCAAAAGCCCCTTCATACTGTTTTGTTAATGATTCAATAGCAGCTAGAGACATACCCCTAACGTCAATACCACTTTGATCCAATATTTTAAGAGAATTTTGATCAAGTTTAGAAACTACATTAGCATTTAACTTTAGTGCTGTTTGATTCTTTGCAACTATATCTTTACAGATATCTGTTACTGCACTAGAATTTTTAATTAATTGGTCAGCTATATTTGCTTCCTTCTTAGCTGCATCAGCATTTCCAATTATACCAGCCCATTGTCCAGCGCCAGTAATCATTCCACTTAGTGCTGATCCTCCCATGTTTACTTTAGCCAAAGCTCTTTGAACGTTTTCAAGCTTTGCAGCGCTTCCGGTAATTTGTTTGTTCGGGTTTTCTACTATTTGTCCAGTACTTGCGTCATATTCTAATGCAGGCATTGCCTGACCATTTTTACCTTTCCAAACAGCATTAGCAATTGTTTTAAGTGCAGCAGCATTCTTTTTAATTCCATGAATTCCAGCAGCACGTTTTTCTGCTTTATTATTAGACCTTGAAATACGATCTGCTACATAATTTCCACCTTTACGAGCTGCATCTCTTGCATCCGCAAAGCTTCCAGCATCTTTGTTGTAACCTTGTCTACCGCCTCTAATAGCATCGCCAAGTCCTCCGAACAGAACAGAACCAGCAGTCCTCATGCCATTTCTAAATCGTCCTTTTTCTCCTTTTGCTTTAAGATCTTTATCAACTTTTCTACCCTTTTTAATGGCATTAGCTCCTCTTTTAACAAGGCCTGTTGCTGCGCCTCCAGCAATTCCAGCTGCAGCAAATACACCACCTTGTTTTAATTGATCTTTTATGCCTAATGACATACCATCAGTTTTAATACCAGTAGCTTCACTAATAAGCTCTGGTGCTTTCTTTAAGAAAGTTACCATACCTATGATTATAATAGCTCTAGCAAGTGCTGCTTCAGCTCCACTTGCACCAGCATTAATTACTGCGGAAGAAATTTTTCCACCAGCTAAGCTTATTAAATAAACTGATAAAAATAAAATTGCTATTCTTATAAACACCTCAGCATAAGTTTTAAGAGTTGCTGACACCCATTTATTAAGCATATCCTTTTTTTGAGGAAGGATACTTGCCAAAATTGGTAATGGAGCAATAAGTTCATAGAAAGCTAGTTTAATAAGCCTCAATCCTAAAGATATTCCGTAATTAACAAGAAGATATAAAACACAGCATGCGGCTAAAGTTGATAATAAAAACATGTGTTTTATACTTGAATTAGCTTTTACAAGTTCTGGAGCAATACTTGTTATTTTATAAATGTTTTTATCATTCTTGATATCATTCCATAACGCTTTAAAATAACGTTCGTCACCCTCGGTCGATTCATACTTAACGTTATATTCATCACATTCTGTAAAATCGGCAGCCGTGCAATTTTTCAATTTTTCTCCCTGGTTAAACTCATCTGTATTAGGAATAATGAATGCTTGCAAAATATCCAATGCCATATTAATCCCGCCTTCTTTTATAGTACTATTTGTAGTTGATGAGTCGGTTGCGCTTCCAGTTATTAACTTTCCAATCGTATCTTGATTTAGCACTGCATATTGAACATCAAACGCAAAATCAAAAAGCGTTGGAACAAACGCTACCAAAACAATTGCTTTGATAATATTAAAAATTACTTTTCCTGAACTTTCAATGCTTTTATTATCAGGATTAACTATCGACTTTAAAAGAGAATATGATAGTAAGAATAACATAACTACGCCAATTAAAATATAAACTCTTTGGATTATTTGATTGGCTTCAGTCCCGTCCATTAACTTGATTTTTGTTAGCATTATAAAGACATTATATACTGTATTTATTGCGCCATAAAAAACTGCATCAATAGCCAATAAAATCCAGTAAAACATTTCTTTAATTTGGTCGATAAGGCATATTAACATATTTATACCTCCTTAATTTATTCCACAAGTGTTATATCCACCGATAATTTTCATTATAAAGTTTATTAAGGTTGGTAAGAAGAATATAACAATTGCAATTATTAGTCTTTTTGCACTAGTAACGGTTGCTTTTTTTAAAGCGTCCTTGTCTTGAGTAACAGTTGCTTTAACAAAATCAATTGTAGAAAATATCAATACAAATAAAACAGCAGCATATCTCATTAATTTTAAAACAAATGTTAAATAATATGCTGGTGTCGCTTTAACTTTAGGATCACCCAAGAATCCCTCACAACTTTCTTTTGGTTTATTGGAACTGGAACTTTTTGCGGTTGTTCCTTCTACTTGTCTTGCATAAGCAACCGGAGCTGTTACGCATGATGCAAAAAGTGTTATTATACACATCAAAACGATAATTAATTTTTTCATAATTCTACCTCTACTTCGTATTAAACATAGTATTTGCTTGACAACTATTATTATTTTTCAAACAATCAGTACACTTTTTAAAATCATTTAATTTATTTGAATTTCCAACAAGACTTATTACAAAAGCAAGAATGGTTGGTATAAAAAAGACTACTACTCCAGCTATTGCTTTTTTTACAAGAGATGATGTAGCTAATTTTATAGCCTTTTCATCATTGGATATAATAGCTTTTCCTAACTCTACGCTTCCGAAAACTATAAGTATTATTGGAATTAATATTTTTAAAATTTGTAAACATATTCCTACAATTTGGAAAGATTTTAATACTCCGGCTTTATCACAAAATGTCTCAGGTAAGCAATCATTTGGATTTGTAGCACAATCAGCAAATACATTATTGCTAAGCAAAAAAAATGCTAAAGCAGCTAGAAGTATTACAAGTGTTGTAGTTTTTATTTTTTTCATACTCTACTCCTATATTTATTATTCAATGTAAATTATACTATGAAAAAAATAAAAAAGCTAGACATTTAGTCTAACTTTGTAAAGAAAAAAATTCTTCTAACGTAATCCAAGCTCCCTTGTTATATAGAATAGTTGCAAGTTCTTTTCCTACATAACGATAATGCCATGGTTCATATTTATATTTAGTTATATTCATTTTTTTATCAGGATATCTTAAAATAAAACCATATTTATAAGCAAAATGATGTAAATAATTAAATTCTTTTTTAAACTTTTTAATATCCTTACTTTCGGATGAAACTATATCAATTGCTAAACCTGTTTGATGTTCCGAGTGCCCGGGACGCGCTACATATGTATCTGCTTTTTCTTTATCAATTTTTTTATAGCTATTATAAAGTTTCTTTTGATAAGAATAACTTCTTAGGCCGCTATCAATAAATAAGTTTATATTATACTTTAAAGCATCCTTTTGCATTTTTTTAAAATTATCTATTAATTCTTTATTAAGAGATTGCTTTCGATATAAAAAACCTAAACCGTATTTTTTATTAACAATCAATATTTTTTTATTTAAAAATTTACAATATTTTTTCATATAATTAATATATGTTTGTAAATAAAACTTGCAATCATTATTTACAAATTTTTCTTATTTTGCTAGAATAATAAATGAAAGGATATGATTTAAATGCCTAAGAAAAAAGAATTTGAAAGAAGTATACCTCTTAAAAATTACTATATAGTAGCTTTTATTTTCATTTGCGTAATCATAATTATACTATACCTATTTAAATGGTATGAAGTTAAAAACATTGAAAAGTATCGAGAAAGCTATTTAGTAAAAACTAATACTGTAAACTTAGAAATTACAGAAATATCAGAAATCAATCAAGTGTTACAAGAAACTGCGGATAATTACTTTGTATATATTGGTTATAGAAATAATGAATCTGTGTATAACTTGGAAAAAAAGTTAGAGCCAATTATTAAAGAACATTATTTAAAAGATATTTTCTATTATATAGATATTACTAGTGCTTTAAATACCGATTATAAAAATGACTTAAATAAAAGCTTAAATATTAAAGAAGACTTAGTAGAAAATGTTCCAACAATTATTTATTTTAAAGATAAAAAACACACAATTATATATGATAAAAATGAAAAATAATG
>OIYS01001367.1_pt1 | contig 12541 bp, 10 predicted proteins | sample 1588271 | NCBI WGS metagenome assembly OIYS01 (sample SAMN03283286) | human gut metagenome | biome: human-associated habitat; material: feces | host: Homo sapiens | place: Peru | collected 2012
TGAGAACAAAATCTCTCGCTGCCAGCTCTTGCCGATTGAATCAGAGCTTCCCTAACGCATCACAAATTTTTGGAGGTTGTAATATGGTACGTCACGAAAATGAAAACGGCAGCGTCAATGTGAGCACCAATGTCTACACCGATATCGTAGGAACCGCCGCTACCAACTGCTTCGGCGTCAAGGGCATGGCGGCCCGGAGTCTGACCGACAGCGCTTATCATCTGCTGCGCATTGAGTCTGTGGGCAAGGGCGTGAAGGTCACCTTCAACGACGATGGCTCCATTTCCATCGACCTGCACATCATTGTGGACAACGTGAATATGAATGCCGTCGGCGCGTCCATCATCGAGGAAGTGCGCCATCAGGTCACCGAGTGCACCGGCACCCAGGTTCGGGAAGTCAACGTCTATGTGGACTCCATGATGATCGGCTAAGAATCGGAGGGAAAGAATCTTGAAACAAACAATCAACGGCGCGGATCTGCGCAGAATGATTATCAGCGCGGCAGCCGCCATTGAAAACCACAAGCAGGGCCTGAACGAGCTGAACGTGTTCCCGGTGCCCGACGGCGATACCGGCACGAATATGTCCATGACCATCACCGCCGCCGCCGCAGATCTGCGCAAGGCGGACGACCCGGATCTGGGCACTGCCGCGAAAATTGCCGCTTCCGCTATGCTCCGGGGTGCCCGGGGCAACTCCGGCGTGATTTTGTCCCTGCTGTTCCGGGGCATTTCCCGGAAGCTCAAGGGATGCACCGACTGTGACGGCGTTCTGTGGGCCCAGGCCCTTCAGGAGGGCGTGGACGCGGCCTACAAGGCGGTTATGAAGCCTGCCGAGGGCACGATTCTCACCGTCTCCCGGTTGGCCGCCGCCAAGGCGCAGGAGGCCTCTCAGGAGAATAACTTCATCGAATTCGTTCAGAACGCCGCCGTGGAGGAGGCCAAGATTGCCCTGGCAAACACCGTCAACCAGAACCCGGTTCTGAAGAAGGCGGGGGTTGTGGATGCCGGCGGCAAGGGCTGGCTGACTGCCCTGGAGGCCATGCTGTCCTCCATTCAGGGCGAGGACGTGGTGGCCGAGGCCGCCGGGGAAGCTGCCGCGGTGAAGGAAGCCGCGGATTTCTCCGACTTCAACACCGAGGACATTACCTTTACCTACTGCACCGAGTTCATCGTCAGCCGGGAGAACGACAAGGATCCCGAGGCGCTTCGTGCCTTCCTGAGCCAGCTGGGCGACAGCCTGGTGCTGGTGGACGACGATGAGATCATCAAGGTTCACGTCCACACCAACGACCCCGGCAAGGCGCTGAGCGAGGCCGTTCACTACGGCTCCTTCGTCACCGTAAAGGTGGAGAATATGCGCCTGCAGCACACCGAGAAGGTCATGAACGAGAAGGAACTGGCTCCCCAGATCGCCGAGCCCGAGAAGCCTCTGGGCGTGGTATCCGTCTGCGCCGGCGCGGGCCTTGCGGACGTGTTCCTGAATCTGGGCGTTGACCAGATCATCTCCGGCGGTCAGACCATGAACCCCAGCACCCAGGACATTCTGGAGGCGGTGAACAAGGTGCCTGCCGAGACTGTCTTTGTCCTGCCCAACAACAAGAACATCATCATGGCTGCCCAGCAGGTAGACGCCCTGACCCCCAAGACCGTGGTGGTCATTCCCTCCAAGACCGTTCCTCAGGGCATCACCGCTATGCTGAGCTTTGCCCCCGAGGGAAGTGTTGAGGAAAACACCGCTGCCCTGACCGAGGCGCTGGATACCGTGGACACCATGCAGATCACCTACGCTGCCCGGAATTCCGACTTTGACGGCTACGACATCCACGAGGGCGACTATCTGGCGCTGTGCGGCAGTCAGCTGTTCGGCACCAGTCAGGACATCAGGGTGCTGCTCAAGTCCCTGGCGGAAAAGGTTCGGGATGACGGCAAGGAGTATATCACGATCTACTACGGCGAGGACGTGAAGGAAAAGCATGCCCAGAAGGCGGCGGACATCTTCGCGGACATCTGCCCCAACGCGGACGTGAATCTGCTCAGCGGCGGACAGCCGGTATATTACTACCTGATCTCCGCAGAATAACACGGAAACGGATTTGCCCGCAGCCCTTCGGGCTGCGGGCCGACTTGTCTAAAGTGGGGGAGACGATGAAGGAATTTCCCAAGGGCGGCCTGATCGGCAAAGTTATGGACGCCGCCAAGACTGTCAAGCAAATGCATATTCCCCTCCACGCCGCCTATGCCGCGTACTTTATTATTCTGGCTTTTTTTCCGGCACTGGTGCTGATCCTCAGCGTGCTGCGCTATACGGGGATGGAGGTGCGGGGCCTGGTAGAGCTGCTGGGTGACATCCTGCCAAGTACCATGGTGGGCGACGCCGAGGAGCTGATCTACAGCACGTACCGCAATTCCTCCGGCGCGTTGGTGGGCGTTTCCGCCGTGACGGCGCTGTGGTCTGCCAGCCGGGGCATTTACGGTATGCTTACAGGATTGAACGCGGTTTACGGCGTGTCGGAAAACCGGGGATACATTTATACCCGCTCCATCAGTGTGGTGTATACCTTTGTGTTCATTCTGATCCTGCTGCTGACGCTGGTGCTGCACGTGTTCGGCAGCTCCATCATCAATCTCATGCGGCAGGTGGATAATCCGGTGGTGATCTTTTTCACCGACCTGATCGATCTGCGGTTTTTCCTGCTGCTGTTTTTGCAGAGTCTGGTCTTTACACTGATGTTCATGGCGCTGCCCAACAAGCGCAACCATTTTATGGAAAGCCTTCCCGGCGGCGTGCTGTCCAGTCTGGGCTGGCTGGTGTTTTCGGACATTTACTCCATTTACGTGGAGAATTTCTCCAAATATTCCACGATCTACGGCTCGGTGTACGCCATTGCCGTCACCATGCTGTGGCTGTACTGCTGTATGAGCATCCTGTTCTACGGCGGGGCGCTGAACCGGTATCTGATGGATAAGTAATCGGGAAATTTTTACAAATTTCCGGGTTGTTTAACCGCAGTTCACAGTCTTCGCGTAAGATACGGCAAAAAGGAGAAGTGCGGTATGTTTGGATATGTGACTGCCAGCTGGAAAGAGCTGACCGCCGAGGAGCAGAAACGCTACGGCGCGGTGTACTGCGGCATCTGCCGGGAGATCCGGCAAAGAAGCACGGGTATCGGAAGAATTTGCCTGAGTTATGATATGGCCTTTCTGGCGCTGCTGCTGATGAGCCTGTACGAGCCGGAGGAGGAGAGCGGGAAAAAAGCCTGCCGCCTGCACTCTGTGAAGCCACGCCCATGGGTGGACAGCGAATACATCCGCTACGCCGCGGACATGAACGTGGCGCTGGGCTATTACAACTGTCTGGACGACTGGCAGGATGATGGGAAACGCTCCGCCAAATTCATGGCGGACAAGCTGGAACCCTTTCTGCCGGAGTTGGAAGCCCGCTGGCCAAGGCAGCTCGGGGCGATCAGAAACTGCATTTCCAGATTATCCCAGCTGGAAAAGGAAAACTGCCCCAACCCCGACGAACCGGCCTCCTGCTTTGGCGAGCTGATGGCGCAGCTGCTGGTTTACCGGGAGGACATGTGGGCGAAAGATCTGGGGCAGATGGGCTTCAGTCTGGGCAGGTTTATTTATCTGCTGGATGCGGCGGCGGATTACGACAAGGACAAACGTAAAGGAAAATACAACCCGTATCTGGCCATGGGCATGGAAAAGAACGAGAAGCGCTGGGAGGAATATCTGGTGCTTGCCATGGGCAGATGCGCGGAACGCTATGAAAAGCTGCCCTTGGTGCAGGACAAGGCGCTGCTGGACAATATTCTGTACAGCGGCGTGTGGGTGAACTACCGGGGAAAGCGGAAAGAGGAGGCAGCCAACGATGGATGATCCGTATAAGGTTCTGGGGGTCAGCCCCGATGCCTCCGACGAGGAGATCAAGCGGGCGTATCGGGCGCTGGCAAAGAAATACCATCCGGACCGCAATCCGGGGGACGCGGCCGCCGCGCAGAAAATGCGGGAGATCAACGCGGCCTACGAGCAGATCAAGGACCCGGACAAGGCGCAGCAGCCGGGCGCGGGCGGCGGCTACGGCGGCTACGGTTACGGCGACCCCTTCGGCGGCTTTGGCGGCGGTTACAGCCGTCAGTCCTACGGCGAAACAGCGGGCGACCAGTACCAGCAGGCGGCGATGCGCTACATCCAGTTCGGCCGGTATCAGGAAGCGCTGAACGTTCTGAACAACTCTCAGGAGCGCAATGCCCGGTGGTATTACCTCAGTGCGCTGGCAAACGACGCCCTGGGCAATCAGGTGACGGCGCTGGAGCATATCCGCCGGGCGGTGAGCATGGAACCCGACAATCCGGAGTATCTGAATGCGCTGGACGTCATCGAACACGGCGGCGCGGCCTACCGCCAGCAGGCGGGGAACTTCCGGGGATTCGCTATGGGCGGCACCCCCTGCGCAAGCCTGTGCCTGTGTTATGCTGCCCAGTTGCTGTGCTGCCGCGGCAATGGTTTTTTCTGCATTTAAGTTCTATAAAAGCGTATCGGCGTGACCTGTGCGGTCACGCCGGTTTTCGTTAAGTGAACCAAAGCCTATTTGTCCAGTCCGTCCCACTCATTCAGGAACTCGTCTACAAATTGCTGCATGTACTGCGTCCGCTTTCTTGCGATGGCCTTGCCGGTTTCGGTGTTCATCATGCCTTCCAGCAGAAACAGCTTTTCGTAGAAGTGGTTCAGGGAGGTGGACTTGCTGCTGTAATACTGCGCCTGATTCATCGCCGTCCGCGGCGGCAATTCCGGATCGTAGATGGCGCGGTTATGGCTTCCGCCATAGGCAAATGTGCGGGCAATGCCGATCGCACCCAGGGCATCCAGCCGGTCAGCATCCTGCACGCATTTCCCCTCCGGCGTGGACGGCCGGACGGAATCCGTCCCCTTGAAGGATACCTCGTCAATGATCTGACATACCTGCCGGATTTCAGATTCCGACACGTTCTGACTGCGCATAAATTGGGCGGCATTCTCTTTTTTCTCGGCGGTCATCGGGGAAAGCTTCCGGTCGTCTACATCATGCAACAGCGCCGCCAGCGCTACGACTTCCAGGTCGGCATGCTCCGCCTCCGCGATGTTTATTGCGGTTCGGTAAACACGCATGGAATGAAAAAAATCGTGTCCGCTGAAATCGTTTTGGAAAATCTCTTTGATGAATTTTGTCGCGTTCTGGACGAGCTGTTCCATAATTTTATCTCCTTTTTATGATATGTCGTCAACAAACTGGAAGTTATCTCTCTTTAAAAATCAAATTTGCTTTTTACATTTCTTTAATATAACTAATAATTCGTCCACCATTTCTGCTCCAGGCATATGCCCCGTGTTAGCAACCACCTTGCACTGTAAATTTGCATTATTGCTACTATTCACTAATTCCTCTACTGATTTTGTAGAAGCAACTATGTCTGTATCTCCCTGCAAAATTATGTACGGAATCTGGACACTTTTTAATTGCTCTGTAAGGTTAATATGTATTATCTCCTTCCACAATGAAGTATTCTTCATATATCCATTTACCATAATCGCTTTAAAATCCTTCATTTTATAATCAGGACTCATCAACAATCCTTTTACAATAGTTCCCATTGGTGCTTTCTTACCAATTTTATTTTGATAGGCATTCGTATATTTACGAAGTGCATTTGATATCAATTGTAAGTCGTTTCCTTTAAAATTATCTACAGTTACATTTTTGATTTTTTCCAATTTCTTTGATGGAATACTTGTTTCAGTTAAGGTGTTCCTCACTTCATCACAAATAAACACATCTTTAATTATCTGACCACAAGCAATAACACAATCGACAGCATAAGGGTTCTTTTCCAATAACTTAGCACTTAGTATAGACCCCCAAGAAGTTGAAAATATTATTATCTTATTATTGGGGAATTTATCCTTTATCTTTCCTATCAGATCTTCCGTCATCTGAACAAAGGTATCAATAGAAAATGAATCATCAATCACATGGTTGTTTATTCCACAGCCAAGTTGATCCCAATAAACCATAATAAACTCATCTGTAAATACTGGCAATAATCCTCTGCATCCAACCGAAAATGGTATCGGTGTCCCCGGTCCACCGTGCAAGGCTATAACTATTGGATCATCTTTACATTTCCCCTCTATCAACACCTTCTGTTGATATCCTCCAAGGGAAAAAGAACACAATTCCGAAATTTCATTATTGTTTTTTATCTTTTTATTATTCATTCCACTATCGTCTCCATTATGCGTACAATTCCAATTTGCAAACTTACCTTTCACTATATTACCACATAGCGCCAAAGAATACAAGAACAGCCGCAGCAGATAACTGCTGCGGCTGCAACTGATAAGTTTACGGGCGGCTCTTTTGAGCCGCCCGGTTTTCATGGAATTTACAGCCCAAGCTCTTCCCGCCAGATGCGGATGTAGGTTCTGGCCTGAGACTGGCTTTCACCCTCGGCTGCCATGCGGAGCAGCGGCTCTGTGCCGGAGAAGCGGCAGATGACCCAGCTTCCGTCGGTGAAGTAGACCTTGCAGCCATCGGTGCGGTTGATTTTCTCCACGGTGTTTCCGAAGTCCGGCACCTCCAGCTTCACGAAGAGCTTCTCCTGGAGCTCCGCCTTCCGCGCCTGGGTCATGGTGAAGGCGGCGTCTTCGTAATACAGCATCCCATACTTGTCGGTGATCTCCCGGTACAGCTGGGACACGGACTTGCCGGTGACGGCCAGCATTTCCACCAGCAGAGCGGCGGCGTAAATGCCGTCCTTGCCCGCGATGTGGCCCCGGACGGCCAGACCGCCGGAGGACTCGCCGCCGATGACGGCGTTGGTCTGTGCCATCTTGGCGGAGATGTACTTGAAGCCCACGGGGACTTCGTAGCACTGCTGACCCATATCCTTGGCGACCCGATCCAGCAGGTGGGTGGTAGAGTTGTTGCGCACGCAGGGGCCGGACCAGCCGCGGTATTTCAGCAGGTAGTAATAAAGCAGAACCAGCAGGGTGTTGGGATGGAGGAACGCGCCCTTCTCGTCGATGACGCCCAGACGGTCGGCGTCGCCGTCGGTGGCAACGCCCAGATTGCAGCCGTTGTCCACCACGTAGTTGCTCAGCAGCTTCAGGGTGTCAGCGCTGGGGGCGGGCATTTTGCCGCCAAAGAGGGTGTCGTGCTGCTCATGAATGACATCCACGTCACACCGGCAGGTCAGCAGAATGGTGCGCAGGCTGCTCTGGCTGACGCCATACATGGGGTCGATGGCGATGCGCAGGTGGGCGCGCTTGATTTTTTTGGTGTCAACGACCTGCAGAATGCTGTCGATGTACTCGTTGAAGGGATAGCCTTCCCGGATCAGACCCATTTCCATGGCCTGATCGTAGTCGATGGACTTGACGTCCTCCGGCTTGAGAAGGGCAATCTGCTCCTCGATCTTTCCGGTGACGACCTGATCGGCGTCCCGGCCGCCGGCGGTGAAGACCTTGATGCCGTTGTAGATCGCGGGGTTGTGGCTGGCGGTGACGGCCAGCCCGTAGGGGGTCTGCATCTGCTTGACGGTGAACATGATCAGCGGGGTGGGGGAGGAACGGGCGACCACAAAGACGTGGAAACCATAGCCCGCCAGGACCTCCGCCGCCCAGTGGGCGGATTCCTTGGACAGGAAACGGCGGTCATAGCCCACACAGATCTCCTTGCCCTCGTGTCCTTCCAGCAGCATCAGCTTGCACAGGCCGGCCACCACCAGACGGATATTCTCTTTGGTGAACTCGTCTGCGATAATCGCCCGCCATCCACCGGTACCAAATTTAATCATCTTTGATTTTCTCCTCTCCCGGCTTTTCACCGGATAAATTTCGATTTAAGACAGACCAAATTGCATTTGCCCCGCCGGGAAGACCATCCACCGCCGGGGCAATGGCCTCAGCCCATCACGACTTCCACGTCGCAGACAGTGCCCACGGGCAGCACAGGCAGCTTGCGAACCTGCCTGCCGTTCATCGTGATGCTCTTGACGCCCTTTTCCACGGCGTCGGGGTTGGTTACATGGATGTGGTATTCCGCGCCGCGCCACTTCCGGCTGACGGAGAATTCCTTCCAGTCGGCGGGGATGCAGGGATCCACGGTGATGCCGTCGAAATCCGGACGGATGCCCAGCATGTACTGGGTGGCCGCGAAGTAAGCCCAGCCGGAGGAGCCGGTCATGAAGGGATGCCGCGCCCGGCCGTAGGCGGTGTGATCCTTGCCCACCACGAACTGGCAGTAGGCGTAAGGCTCGGACTGGCGAACCTCAATGATATCGTTTTGCAGCGCCGGACACAGGGCGTTGTAGAACTTCATTGCCCGGGTGCCGCGCCCCAGAATGGCCTCGGCGCACCATGCCCAGGGATTGGGATGGCTGAACACGGCGCCGTTTTCCTTCAGACCCGGATACACCCGGGTGACGAAGCCGATGCTGTCGTCGGGGGTGGTGAAGCAGGGGGCGTTGAGCATCAGGCCGTAGGGGGTGTACAGGTACTCGTCCACGCTGTCCATGGCGGAGATGCCGTGCTCGTGGTCGGCAACGCCGGAAAGCACCGCCCAGGTGTTGCTTTCCATGTGCACCCGTCCTTCGGTATCCGCCTGGGTGCCGATCTTGCGGTTTCCGGCGGTGATGCCGCGGATGTACCACCTGCCGTCCCAGAGGACGGACTCGCTGACTTTTTTGACGTGCTCCGCGACCTTTGCATATTCGGCTGCGTCCTTCGTTTCCCCCAGCTGCTCGGCCAGAGCGATAAAGTTCCGGAGCGCCCAGTGGTGCAGGAAGCTGACCATGGCGCTTTCACCGCCGCCCAGGTTCAGGCAGTCGTTCCAGTCGGCGCGCAGACCCTTGCAGATGCCGTTGATACCCACCTGCCGGGCGGAGAAGTCCAGGATGCGCTTCATATGCTCGTAAACCGTGCCCTCGCCGCCGTCGGCGTAGGTCACCACCTGATGGGCAAAGGCCATGTCGCCGGTCTCCCGGATGTACTGGACGATGGCGGTCACCAGCCACAGGGCGTCGTCGGCGCAGGCATCCTTCAGACCGTGGACGATCTGGCTCTTATCCGGGGTGGGAACCACCGTGGGGGACTTGAAGGACTGGGGCTTTTCCTCCGGCTCGAACCAGCGAGGCTCAAACAGGTGCAGGCCGTAGCCCTCCTTGGTCAGCGCCCGCAGCAGCTCAATAATGCGGCCGCGGCACTTGTCGGGGTTGGAATGGGGAATTGTCATGGCGTCCTGGGCGGTGTCCCGGTAGCCGAGCCCCGTTCTGCCGCCCACCTCGATGAAGGAGGTGAACCGGGAGAACATGACGTTGATCTCGCTCTGATACAGGTTCCAGATATTCAGCTCGGTGTTCATGCCCTCATTGGGGGTGGACACCTGTAAGCAGCTGAGCTTGTCGTCCCAGAATTTTTGCAGACGGGCAAAATCCTCGTCGGCTCTGGCCTGGGTGTACTTCCGGCGCATTTTCTTGCCGGCTTCGATGCCGCCCTCGCCCAGGAGGAACAGGAGGCGGGTTTCCTCGCCGGGCTGAAGGGTGAGCACCTTCTGCAGGACGCCGCAATGATTGCCGCCCTTTTCAAAAGAGCCGCCGCACACACCGGTCTCCACCACCAATGGATTGCGTTCGGTGCGGTAGCCGCCGATAAAGCTGTCGCGCAGGCTGTCAAAGCCGTCGGGGGTAAAATCGGAAGTAAAGAACTGATACCCGTCCTCTTCATAGTAGAGGTCGTTCTCAATGACGCCGTCTTCGTACCGGCTGCCGGTGGCATACAGGCTCATCTGGAAGTTCTTGTTGTCCATGTCCACCTGGTGGAAGCTGAACTCCAGATAGGAGAATACGGAAAGGTGCCGCACCTTATCGGAGTTGTTACGCAGCTTCACGTCCCAGATCTCCACGGGGTCGTCCATGGCGACAAAGAGCTTCTGCTCTGCGTCGATGCCTGCGTAATCGGAGTGATACTTGATGTAGCTCAGGCCGTGACGGCAGGAGAAATGCTCCTTGGGCTTGCCCACAGGCTGCCAGGAGATGCTCCAATAGTCGCCAGTGTCCTGATCCCGCAGGTACACGTAATGTCCGGGGCCGTCCATGGGAACGCCGTTGGGACGGAACCGGGTGATGCGATGGTATTCGGGAGTCTTGTACAGCAGGTATCCGCCCGCCGTGTGGTTGAATACGCCATACATATCCTTGAGGCCGATATAGTTGGTCCAGGAAACGGGGACGTCTACCCGATCGATGACATATTCCCGATGCTCATTGTCAAAGTACCCATAACGCATAAGGTTACCTCCGCCTGATTTGGGCAATGTATTGATTTTTCACAATGAGTATATCAGAAAAACGACGGCTTGAAAAGGTCTGGAAATGCACCTTCTTGCCTGTCGTTGCACTTTATTTTCCAAAGTGAGCAATTTCAGACTTTGACATAAGCGCGGCGCGGCTTTATAATGGCAAGAGAACGAAATAAAGGAGCGTGCATACCATGAAATATGATGTCATCGCCTACTGCTGGAACGATGCCCTGGCGGGCTTCACCCGGGAGGACGCCCAGCGCCTGACCCACGTGAATCTGGCCTTCGGACTTCTCAAGGACGGGCTGCTGGATCTGCATCTGCTGAAATATCTCCACCTGCTGCCGAAGCTGCGGGAATGGAATCCGGAAATGAAGATCGTCCTGTCCGTGGGCGGATGGGGCGCGGACGGCTTCTCCGACATGGCCATGACGGAGGAAGGCCGCCGGAATTTTGCCAAGTCCTGTCTGGACGCGGTGGAAAAATACAATCTGGACGGCATCGACATTGACTGGGAATACCCCTGCAACGATGCGGCGGGCATCGGTGCGGACCCCCGGGATAAGGAGAACTTCACCGCCTTGCTGGCAACCCTGCGGGAGTATCTTGGAAAAGACCGCATTGTATCCATCGCCGTGGGCGCAAGCCAGCGGTGCATTGCGGATACCCAGATGGATAAGGTTGCGGAAATCGTGGACTATGTGCAGCTCATGACCTACGACATGGTGGACGGCACCCGCGCCGGACATCACGCGGCTCTCGGCGCGACAAAGGGCGACAAGTCCGGCCTGAACACCCGGGACACCGTGGAAGCCTACCACCGGGCGGGCGTTCCCTACGAAAAGATCATCATCGGCGCGGCCTTCTACGGGCGGCACTTTGCGGTCACGTCCTTTGAAAATCACGGTCTTCTGCAGCCCTCCGGCGGCGGACTGCCCGGCCCGGCCTATGGGGAGATCACCCCGGAATATCTCCGGGAGAACAATTTCCAGATTTATTGGGATGCTGATGCGGAGGCAAACTATCTGTGGAACGGCAAGACTCTCGTCAGCTACGAGTCGCCCAAGGCGGTGCGCCTGAAGTGCAGGTATGTCAAGGAGAAGGGGCTTCTCGGCATCATGTACTGGGAACACGGGAACGACCCCACCCGGGAACTGCTGGGTGCCATTGCGGACGAGATTCAATAAGACCCAAAAATGCGGGCGACTCCGTCAGGAGCCGCCCGCTGCTGTGTTATTTTTCCAGAATCAGCGTGCCGGTCTCCGCGTCCAGCGATGCCTTGATGTGTTCGGCGGCCTCGGCGGGGGTGAGCTTTAGCTGCTCGCCGGTCTTCATGTTCTTGACGCTGCACTTGCCCTCTGCGATCTCGTCCTCGCCCAGCAGGACGGCAAAGGGAACCTTCAGCTTGTCGGCGTAGGCCATTTTCTGCTTGAACTTCTTCTGCTCACAGTACAGCTGTACCCGCAGCCCCGAAGAGCGCAGCGTCTCCGCCAGCGCGATGGCCGGGGCAATGTCTCCCATGGGCAGCACCAGCGCGTCCGCAGGGGCGCTGGGCAGCTCGGGGTTCAGAAGCCCCTGCTCGTCCAGAACGTAGAACAGCCGGGTCAGGCCGATGGAAATGCCCACGCCGGGCAGCTGCTTTTCGATATAGTAGCCCGCCAGATTGTCGTACCGGCCGCCTGAGCAGACGGAACCCAGCTCCGGGTGATCCAGCAGAAGGGTCTCGTAGACGGTGCCGGTGTAGTAGTCCAGCCCCCGGGCGATGGTCAGGTCAACGACGAAGTTTTCCTCCGGCATTCCGAAGGCCGCCAGGTTGGAAGCGACCACCTTCAATTCGCCGAGACCGGTATCAAAGGTCTCGTTCCGTCCCGCGTAATTTTCCAGCGCGGCAAGAACCTCCGCGTTCGTCCCCTTGATGGAGATGAAGGCGAGAATGTCGTCCGCCTGCTGCTCCGTCAGGCCACAGTCCTCCAGCAGAATGATCTTTACCTTGTCAACGCCGATCTTGTCCAGCTTGTCCACGGTGCGCATGATGTCGCCGGACTTTTCCGTCAGACCCATCATGGCGTAGAAGCCGTTGAGAACCTTCCGGTTGTTGACATGAATCTGGAACCGGGTCAGGCCGAAGCCCTTGAATACCTTATAAATGATGGCGGGGATTTCCGCCTCGTTGAGAATGTCCAGCTTGCCGTCG
>OIYS01001369.1_pt1 | contig 12535 bp, 12 predicted proteins | sample 1588271 | NCBI WGS metagenome assembly OIYS01 (sample SAMN03283286) | human gut metagenome | biome: human-associated habitat; material: feces | host: Homo sapiens | place: Peru | collected 2012
AGTAGCCTAATATAAACTTAATCAAAAAGTGTCTAACTTTTTGGGTTCAGTTCAAAACTTCTTTCCTTTATTAGAATAAGGAGAAATAACTATGAAAGCAATGGTAATATCAGATATACACGGTGGAATTAAATATTTAAATGAAGCATTGGAAAAATTTGCAGAAGAAAAAGCTGATAGACTATTAATATTGGGTGATTTTGCAGGATATTTTAGCTCTTCTAATGATTATGAAGTGGCAGAAAAGTTAAATGAAATAGCAGACAAAATTTGTGCGGTAAGAGGTAATTGCGATAGTGAACATTTTGAAGAGATGTTAAATTTTAGCTTAATGGATGTAAGAAGTATAAATTTAAACAAAAATGTTATAACATTAACACACGGGCATTTATATAATAAATATAATTTACCAGAATACTGCGGAGACATTTTCTTAAGCGGACATACTCATTATGGAATGATAGACAAGCAGAAAGATAGAATTTATGCAAATCCGGGTTCTATATCAAGACCAAGAAATGGCTCGAGCAGGAGCTATTTAACAATTGATGAAAATAAGATTACTTTAAAAGACTTAGAGGGAAAAGTTTTGATAGAAGAAGAAATATAGATTTAATTATTAAATTCTTCTGTTATTGTTAAATTAAATTTATCTTCAAATACTTTTTTCTTTGCAATATATTCTTTGGTTTTAAAACCTTTTACATCAATTACATCATATGTTCCGTCATTATTAAAAATAATAAAATCTGCTTTGTACTTTAAACCAGGGGCTAAAATAAAAGTTGGTTGCAAACAAAAACCTTTTATATCTTTAGCTTGAAGTCTAAGTTTTAGCATATTGTAGTAATTTGCTTCTTTTTGGCTATCAAAAGTATGACCATCTACAGAGGTTTTATTTGCTCTGTATTTAGTCTTTTTTACTTTCTTTTCTGTGTAATTTTTATAATCTTCAGTAGACCAGTGTTCCATTATATTACTTCCTTTTTTTAGTATAGTACAAAAAACATAAAACAACATTGACTTTTTGAAAAAGATCTAATATAATTCTAAACTAGAAGATGAACGAAGCAGGGAGTAGGTGTACCACCATCTTATGTAATAAGGAGGTGATACAAATATGTTATTAGAACTAGAAGAAGTATATTGGTTTTATATATACATATTGTTTTTTGAACTTGTCTTAGTAACTGTTATAGCAGTTGCCTTATTCATAACTTTAATTATTATGATAAGAAAATTAGATAAAACAAAAAATACATCTCTGCTTGACCGTTAGGGATGTATTTTTTATATTTCGTTTCGGCACGCCACTTTCTGTGGCCGTTTGTCTTCTGTAAATATTATAATGTTTTTTATTATGATTGTCAATAATTTATATATTTTGTTTTATAAAATGGAGAAAAAAATGAAAAAAATTAACAATAATTACAAATACCTATTGTGGGCAATACCAATAATGTTTCAGCCATTTATGTGGGGAATTTTACAACAAATACCAGCTAAGTACAATGTTTATTCAAAACTAGATGATATGATCCCGTTTTGCAAATATTTTGTAATTCCATATATTTTATGGTTTGTATTTTATGCAGGAAGTATGATTTACTTTTTAGTAAAAACAAAAGAAGAGTTTGTAGATACGTGTAAGCAGATGAGTATAGGGCTAATTATAAGCTGGATTACTTTTATATTCTTCCAAAATCAAATTACTTTTAGACCAGAAACAACTTTGCAAGTAAATGATGTATTTACTTGGATAATAAGTATTATTTATAAAAGTGGAAGCACAGTATGTGCTTGCCCAAGTTTGCATTGCTATATATCTGGAGTTTTATGCTGCTCGTGGATAAGATATACTAAATTAAAAAAACCAAGAATCACAAAAACATTAATAGTTATATTAACAGTATTAATATGGTTATCTACAGTATTTATAAAACAGCATTCAATAATAGATATATTTGGAGCAGCAGTAGTGTTATTCATATCATATATAATTAAATATAAAATCATAAAAAAAACAGCATAAAGCTGTTTTTTAATATCCTCCATTTAATTCTTCACTTAAATTAACTGTTATAACAGTTCCAATTTCTACGGTGCTTCCAGAAGCTGTATTTTGGCTAATTACCACGCCCGAACCATTTAAATTTAAGTTTAATCCCTTGGAAGTGGCAGAATTAATTGCTTGAGCTGGAGACATTCCTTTAAAGTTTGGAACAGTAACAGTATTTTTTATATTATTTGTTTCTGTATATAAGAACACATTTGCTCCATTTAATAAAGATGCTCCTGGCTTTGGTGTTTGGTCTATTATTAAAGTAGAAGTATCTTCGTTTCCTGCTAAATTTACAGTGAATCCTGCATTTTTTAATGTCTTTCTAGCTTGAGAAATGGTCATATTTCTAACATCAGGTAAAGTTGTAGTAGTATAGTTTGCAGAGTTTGTATCTGAACTAGAAGTACTGTTAGAAGCGATATCTAGGTATGGCAATACTTCTGACAATATTTGAGAAACAACTGGACCTGCAACTTGTCCACCTTGGTGACCATTATCACCATGAGGATTATATATAGCAACTAGGATAACTACTTCAGGGTTAGAAATAGGTGCTACTCCAATAAATGAAGCTACATATCCTTCTTCACTGTTTCCGTCAAGAGGTTCAGAAGTTCCAGATTTTCCACCTACAGAGTAACCAGCAACTTTTGCGTGCTTACCAGTACCTTTTTGCACAACATATTCCATTAAATCTAGCATAGTTTCAGATGTTTCTTTGGAAATTACTTGCCTTTTTTCTACAGTTTTAGTTGTATTAACAGCACCTGTAGAAGTATTAACAGTTTGCTTTACTATTTGAGGTTCAACTAATACTCCTTCGTTAGCAATAGCAGAAACAGCTGTAACTAATTGAAGTGGAGTAATTTTAAATCTTTGCCCGAACGACATTGTAGCAAGTTCAACTTCACCAACATCACTTAAATTCCAAAATGAGCTATTTGCTTCGCCATAAAAAACTGAATTAGTTTTTTCAAACAAACCAAATGCTTGGTAATACTTATATAAAGTAGGAGCACCAATTCTTGCACCTAATTGCATAAATGCAGGGTTGCAAGAGTTCCCAAGAGCTCGCTTTAAAGATTGGTAAGAGTGAGAACCATTAGTTTGCCAACAGTTTATAGTAGTATTTCCTACTTTGTAAGAACCATTGCAAAAAAAGTCGTCTTCCTTATCTGTAGTTGCAATACCTTCTTCTAAAGCAACAGAAGCTGTAATTAATTTAAAAGTTGAACCTGGGTCATATGTGTTTTGTGTAGCGCTATTATTCCACATATTATATAGTGTTTTAGTTTTATCTTCAGAAGATAGATTGTCCCAATTACTTAGCAGAGTAGAATTAGTTGGAGTAAATGGTGTATTTAAATCGTAATTTGGATAAGTTGCCATAGCAAGAATATCTCCAGTAGAAGGGTTCATAATTATTGCTGTACCACCATCTGCAAGATTATCTGCAACAGCTTGTTCAAGATATTTTTCACATCTAGATTGAACATTTACATCTATTGTTAAATAAACAGAGTTACCATCTTCAGCTTCTATATAAGTTCTTTCTTGATTTGGAATTTCGCTATTTCCAGAGTCTGTTAGCATTACAACTTTTCCATCAGTACCAGAAAGAACTGAATCTAAAGAACATTCTAAGCCCCAACTACCGTGAGTGTCTGAACCAGTAAATCCAATTAAGTTTGAAGCAAGTGTATTATATGGGTAATATCTACTAATTGTAGAATCTATATTTATACCAGAAGTTATTTTACATTCTTTAAGCCAAGCTTTTAAAGTATCAACAGTATTGCTATCAACTTTTGTGGCAATTTCTACATAAGTCGAATCTGAATTTAATTTATCTAAAACTTCATTATAATCTAATGAAAATAATTCGCTAAATTTGCTTGCCAGAATTTCTTTAGGAACTTCAGCTTTATCAGAATATAAAACACCTTTAGGATTAACAGAAACAACATCTACATTTGCACTAGATGCCAAAATAGTACCATTACGGTCGTAAATAGTGCCACGATTTGCAGGAATTGTTCTTGTAGTAGTTTGCTGAATACTAGCTCTTTTTTTTAAATCATTACCTTCTACAAACTGTAAAACTACAATTCTAACAATTAATAATATAAAAAGAATTATTAGAATTATGAAAAAAGCAGTTAAAGCCTTTTTATTACTTAAATTAATCTTTTGTATCTTTTTAGACTTTTTCAAAAAAAATCACCTACTATGTTATGAATTTAGTTAACATTATATTAATAATAAGATTTTATATTATAAATTTCAAAAAAGCAATAAAATAAGAGAAAAATGTGGTATAATAGTTAAAGCTAAAAACTAGTAAAAATATAAAAAAATTAAGAGGAGAATGTATGGGAGTTTTAGAAGAAACAAGATTTATAATGAAAAAGTACGGAATAACAGCTAATAAAAAATTAGGACAAAATTTTTTAATAAGCGATGAGGTAGTAAATAAAATTGTTGAAGAAGCACAAATTAATAATAGCGACTTAGTAATAGAAATAGGCCCAGGGCTAGGAACACTTACAAAACCATTATTAGAAAATGCAGGCAAAGTTATTTGTATAGAATTAGATACTAGAATGATAAAAATATTAAAAGATAGATTCAAACTATATAATAATTTTGAAATTATTAATAATGATGTTTTAAAGGTAGATTTGAAAAAAATTATTTCAGAAAATAAACAAGGACAAATAAAAAATGCAAAAGTAGTTGCAAACTTACCGTATTACATAACAACTCCTATTATAATGAAATTATTAGAAGAAAGATTAGACATAGAAAGTATAACAGTTATGGTTCAAAAAGAAGTAGCAGATAGACTAGTGGCAAAACCAGGAGAAGCTAATACAGGGGCAATAACATATGCTATAAACTACTACACTAAACCGTCAAGAATAGTAGAAGTGGATAAAACATTATTTATTCCATCGCCAGAAGTAAATTCAACGGTTATTAAGTTAGAAGTACTAAAAAATGCAAGTGTACAAATAGAAAATGAAGAGTTAATGTTTAAAATAATAAAATCGGCATTTATGCAAAAAAGAAAAACATTGCTAAATGGTTTAGCAAATAGCAATTTATTTGGAAGTAAAGAACAAATAGAGAAAATGTTAAATGAACTTAATATAGATTTAAAAATAAGAGGGGAAAAACTAACATTAGAAGACTATGCTAAAATAGCAAAATATTTTGAACAAATTTGACAATACAGCCATTTTGCGGTAAAATATATAATGGTTTATTAAAGAAAGGAAATAATTTATGACAAATAATAATCTAAAAATTTTAGACAAATTAGAATCAAAAACAAAAATATATTTAGTAATTATAGCAATACTATTTATAATTTTGTGTGTAAACAATGTAAAGTATATAATTCCTTCAATTATTATATATGTAGCAATATTGGTATATACAATATGGGTAGGACAAAAAAGAAAAGGCGAGGTTTCTAGCTATTTAGACGAATTAACTTTAAATGTAGATTCAGCAGCTAAAAATACATTAATCAATTCACCTTTTCCTCTTATTGTGCTTGAAACTAATGGAAATACTATTTGGAAAAGTCCAAAATTTAGTAAGGAATTTGCTAATGTTGGTATAAATTCATATCTTGATGATTTTGCAAAAGAAATAAAAATGGAAATAGAAAATAACCATATTTTATCATTAGATAGACAAGTAGAAATAGAAGATAAAACATACCATATAATAGGAAATTATGTGAAATCTAAGAAGAAAGACAAGAAAAAAAATACATCAGAATATATTGCAATATTGTATTTTATAGATATTACAGATAAAAAGGAAATTATAGAAAAATACAACAAATCAAGAAATTGTATATCTATAATTATGATAGATAATTACGAAGAGATAATGCAAAGAATTTCCGAAGATAAAAAAGCATCAGTTATAGCAGAAGTAGAAAGAAAATTGTACGATTGGATAGGAAATAGTGGAGGTCTAATAATAAAAAAAGATAGAGATACTTTTATTGCTGTTATTGAAAAACATAACTTAGAGGAAATGGAAAACAGCAAATTTAGTATATTAGACGAAATAAAAGAAGTAGAAACAGAAGAAAAATTATCAATTACATTAAGTATTGCAATTTCAGACGAAGGCAATACAAACTATGAAAAGTACGAATCAGCTCAAGATGCAATGAAAATTGCATTGGGAAGAGGTGGCGACCAAGCTGTTGTTAGAAAAAATGGAAAATATAGCTTCTTTGGAGGTAAAACTTTAGAATTAGAAAAAAGAACTAAAGTAAAAGCCAGAGTTGTATCTCACGCCTTAGAAGAAATAATTTTAAATGCAGAAAATGTAATGGTAATGGGACACCTGAATGCAGATATAGACTCATTAGGTTCAAGCCTAGGAATATATAGATTCGCAAAAGATTTAGGGAAAGAAGCCTTCATAGTAAATAACACAAATAGCTTAGCAATAGAGAATTTTGTTAAAAGTTTAAAAGAACACGAAGAATATAAAAATATAATTTTAGATAAAGCAGAAGCATTAGCAAAAATTAACGAAAATACTCTTTTAGTAATAGTAGATACGCATAAAAGAGGATATGTTGAAGTGCCTGAATTAGTTGATAAAACAGATAAAAAGGTTATTATAGATCACCATAGAAGAGGCGAAGACTTTATAGATAATGCGTTATTAACTTTCCACGAAGTGTATGCTTCATCGGCAGCAGAACTTGTAACTGAAATTATAGAATATTCTGATAAAAATATAACTTTAACACAAATAGAAGCAGAAAGTTTATATGCAGGAATTATGATGGACACTAAAAACTTTACATTTAAAACAGGAGTTAGAACTTTTGAAGCAGCAGCATATTTAAGGAAATATGGTATTGATATAATTAGAGTAAAAAAATGGTTCCAAAGCGACTTAGATAGTTATACAGTTATAGCAGACATAGTAAAAAATGCAGAAGTAGTAAACGATTCAATAGGAATTTCAGTTTATGAAGAAAAAGATAAAAATGCAAATCTAATATGTGCAAAAGCGGCAGACGAATTGCTTACAATAAGCAACATAACAGCATCTTTTGTAATAGGAGATATGGGAGATAAAATTTGCATAAGTGGACGCTCTATTGGAGATATAAATGTACAGGTAATATTAGAAAAATTAGGTGGCGGAGGCCATATAACTCTTGCAGGTGCTCAGTTAGAAAATATGACAATAGAAGAAGCTAAAACAGAATTAATAATAAGAATAAATGAATATTTTACAGAAGTTTAAATTAAAAGGTACTAAAAGAAAAAAAATAAAATAAAATTATCACAAAATGTAGATGACTTTTTTAAGTGGTATACTAGAAACGACAAAAAATGTAGGACTGCTAGTGTAGAATGAAACATATACGAATTAAAAAAGTTAAAAGGGTGGTAGAGGATGTTTCAAAATTTAAATAATAGTAATGAAGAAGAATATAAGCAAGAAGAAAAAAAACCTAAAATTAATATAAAAAATTTATTTCAAGAGCAAAATTTATTTTTATATATAATTAGCTTTATGGTGTCTATGGTGAGCTTTAATGGCGAATTTGCACCATTTGGACTAGCTATATTTGCAGCGTGTTGCAGTAATAGAAAGCCTGTAGGAATAGTTTATGTATTAACTTTAATAGCTACTTTAATTAAATTTGGCTTTGGAACTACAGGAATATATATATTATCTTCAATACTATTTTTTGGACTAGTATTAATAGTAAGACCTAATTTTGAAGAAGATGAAAGAAACGAAAAACAAAAGTTAGGTTTATTTGTTTTTATTGCTAGCTTTGTAGTACAAGCAGGTAAAATGCTTTTTTCAGGATTTTTAATATACGATTTAGTAACAAGCATTGCAATAGGACTAATTACATACATATTTTACAAAATTTTTGTAAATTCAATTATTGTTATAAGTGAATATGGAGAAAAACAAGCCTTTTCAATAGAAGAAGTAATGGGAGCAAGTTTACTTATATCAATTGCATTTGTTTCTTTAAATGGACTAAAGGTTTGGGGATTATCTATAACTAATATATTAAGTGTAATGTTAGTAATGTTTTTAGGATGGAAACACGGTTTACTAATTGGAGCTACATCTGGTATTACAATAGGAATGACTTTAGGAATAATAACAGCTAGTTCGCCAATACTTGTTGCAGCATATGCAATTTCTGGAATGATAGCAGGCTTACTAAACAAACTTGGAAAAGTTGGAGTAATTGTAGGCTTTTGCATAGGAAATGCAATTTTAACATATGTAGCAAATGGAAATACTGTTCCTATAATTACAATTAGGGAAATTTTAGTTGCTGCATTAGGATTATTAGTTATACCAAATAATACAAAAATAGATATAACAGATATAATACCACAAGTTAAATGCTTCCCAGTAACATCTGGAGTTTTGGAAGGAGAAACAGCACAAAAATTAAATGATGTTTCTGAAACTATTGCAGATATGGCTAGAAGCTATGATGAATCTGCTAAAGATGCATTAGATATAGACGAAGAAAATAAAGAATTATTTGTAGATGATTTATTTAATAATTTAGAAGATTTAGAAGAAAATTTATTTTATGATGATATAACTGAAAATGAAAAAATACCATATGATATTTACGACGAATTAATAAAAAATAATGAAGTAACTAAAGAAACTTTAACTAAAATATTAGAAGAAAATAGTGGAGTAAAAATAGATTTAGAAGCGGAAGATATTGCAAATGACATTAATGAAGTTGTAAAAACCATAAATGCTACTTATAGAATTCACAAACTTAATATTTTATGGAAGGCAAAAGAGGCAAGTAATAAAAGAGTACTTGCAACACAACTTCGGAGGTGTTTCAAAAGTAATATCTGCACTTGCAGAAGATATTACAGAAGAACCAAAAGAAGAAACAAAAAAAGAAGAAAAATATACTTTAACTAAAGCCGTAGTTACAAGAACAAAAAATAAGAGTGAAATATCTGGAGATAGTAATACAATAATAAAGCTAGAAGATGGAAAATATATGCTTGCAATAAGTGACGGAATGGGCTCTGGAGCATCTGCCAATAAAAGTAGTCAAACTGTGATTAATATGTTAAAAAGGTTACTTACAAATGGGTTTGATAAAGAAGTTTCAATAGGTCTTATAAATTCTGCTATTAATTTAAACTCAAATGAAGAAACATATGCAACAATAGATATTTCAATAGTAGATTTGAATAGTGGAAATATAGAATTTGTAAAAAATGGAGCTTGTCCAACTTTTATTAAGTCTAAAAATAAAGTAGAAACAGTAAAATCTGTAACATTTCCAGCAGGAATGTTAGATAAAATAGATTTAGTTGTATATGACAAAGATTTAAAAGAAAACGATATTATTATTATGTGCTCAGACGGAATATTAGAATCTAACACTGAATATGAAAACAAAGAAATTTGGCTTAAAAATTTAATAGAAAACATTGAAAGCGATGATGTAGAAAAAATAGCTAGTATAATAATACGGAGAAGCTGTAGATAATGGATTGGGAGTAGCCAAAGATGATATGACTGTTATTGTAGCAAAACTAAATAAAATATAAAAGAATTTAATAATTCTAAAAAAGAGGGATTACATTGGATAAAATATTGGAAAAAATAAATGAACCAAAAGATTTAAAACAATTGAATATAGAAGAACAAAAAGAACTTGCAGAAGAAATAAGAAAAGAATTATTAAATATAGTATCAAAAAATGGAGGCCATTTGGCCTCTAATTTAGGTGTGGTGGAGCTTACAATTGCAATACACACCGTTTTTAATGCTCCAATGGATAAAATTGTTTGGGATGTAGGACATCAAAGCTATGTTCATAAAATGCTTACAGGCAGAAAAAAACAAATGAATACATTAAGAAAATTAAATGGACTAGCAGGATTCCCAAAAACGTGTGAATCTGAATATGATGCATTTAACACTGGACATAGTAGCACATCTATTTCTGTTGCAACAGGAATGGCCAGAGCAAGAGATTTATTAAAAGAAGATTATAAAGTTATAGCTGTAATAGGAGATGGATCTCTTACAGGAGGAATGGCATTAGAAGCATTAAATGATGCAGGTGCAAGCAGAACAAATGTAATTGTAATATTAAACGACAATGAAATGAGCATATCTAAAAATGTTGGAGGAATACCTACTTTCTTAAGCAAACTTAGAACAAGAAAACTATATACAAGAGCCAACACAAGAATAAAAAGGCTTACTTTAAAAATACCGAGAGTTGGCGAGAAAATTGTAGACTTAGTTAGAAGAGCTAAAAAAACTATAAAACAGGTATTTATTCCTAATATGTTTTTTGAAGATATTGGTTTTACATATTTAGGACCAGTAGATGGGCACAATATTGAAAAATTAGAAAGCATACTAAAAATTGCCAAAGATGTAAAAGGACCAGTACTTGTACATATAATCACCAAAAAAGGTAAAGGCTATAAATTTGCAGAAGAAAATCCAGATAAATTTCACGGAATATCTCCATTTAATATAGAAACGGGTGAAAAACTAGGAAAATCTCAAAAGGATTATTCAAAAGTATTTGGAGAAAAATTAGTTAGCTTAGCAGAAAAAGATGAAAAAATAGTTGCAGTAACAGCAGCAATGAAAGATGGAACAGGATTAAAAGAATTTGCAAATAAATTCCCAGAAAGATTTTTTGATGTAGGAATAGCAGAACAACACGCAGTAGGATTAATAGCTGGTATGGCAAAAGCAGGGTTAAAACCAGTTTTACCATTATATTCTTCATTTTTACAAAGAGGATACGACCAACTAGTACACGATATTGCACTTCAAAATATCCCTGTTACTATATGCATAGATAGAGCTGGAATAGTTGGAAACGATGGAGAAACACACCACGGAATATTTGATATGTCTTTTGCATCGGCTATTCCAAACTTAAACATACTTGCACCAAAAGATTTTGAGGAACTGGAAGATATGCTAGAATTTGCTGTAAACTATAATGGACCAGTTTTAATTAGATATCCAAGGGGTGGAGAAGGATTAAATAAAATAGAAAAAGAAAAACAAGATATAGAATTAGGAAAAGCAGAAGTATTAAAGGAAGGAAAAGATATAAGTTTAATTGCAATAGGAAAAATGGTAGATAGAGCAATAGAAGTATCTAACATTTTAGAAGAAAAAGGAATAGATGCAGAAATAGTAAATGTTAGATTTTTAAAACCAATAGATAAAGATTGTATATTAAATTCTATAGAAAAGACCGGAAAAGCAGTAACAATGGAAGATGGAATATTAAATGGTGGATTATATACTGCTGTTCTTGAAGCGGTAAATAAAAGCAACTTAGAAAATATAAAAATAATTCCTGTTGGCTATGACGACACATTTATAACACACGGAAGCACAGCTGAACTAGAAGAAAAAATGAGAACAGATGCTAAAAGTATTGCACAAACTATTGAAGAAAAATTAGAATGTTACTGTGATTAAACTTGCTTAGCAACCTAAATTCCTATAATGAGGTAATCAAAAAAAGTAGATTTGACTTTAAAGGTAAAAAATGGTAAAATAGAAATAGATTTTTAAACAAAAGAAAGGAGATAGAAATATGAAAAATCCTTTTAAAACAGTATTAGATGCATTTCTTAGAGAAGAACCTACTAATAATAAAGAAATAGAAGAAGCTGAAAAAGCTGGCAAGAAGGCAGCTGAAATAGGTGCAAAAAATGCAGGACTCGTACCAAAAGCAAAAGTAAACGAAGGAAAAGCTGCAGAAGACGCAAAAATTGCAAAAAAAGAACAAAATACAAAAGGTGGAGAAGGAAGATAATTTTATAGAATATGAATAATGCACAGATTGCATAAAAATATTTTATAAAATTTCTTCTTAATTCTTGACAAATTGAAATAAACTTATTATAATAAATAGGCTTTCATATGGCGACGTAGCTCAGTTGGCTAGAGCATTCGGTTCATACCCGAAGTGTCATGTGTTCGAATCACATCGTCGCTACCAAAAAAACGAACTTTTAAAAGTTCGTTTTTTTATACTTATTCATTATCTTCTTTTTTATCTTTTTTTACTTCTGGAATAATAATGTTTTTCTTTTCAGGATTTTCTCTTACTTTATCTAAATTAAGATGATCATAGACTGTAGATATTTCAAGTTCACTATCATCTCCAGTTACAACTTCAATTTCATTTCTTTCTTCTTCATCTTGGTTCATAATAACCTCCATCCTGGCAATAAAGCCAATGTAAAATATATATGTTAAATATAGCATAAAATAAAAATAATGTCAAAAAAATTGTAATTTGTTGTAGGGGCGATTTTAATCGCCAGCAAATAATGATTATTAATTTACCACAGCAATCCGCCCAATCTCGTCGGAGTTATATATATTATTTTTTTCAAGAAAATCCGG
>OIYS01001370.1_pt1 | contig 12528 bp, 4 predicted proteins | sample 1588271 | NCBI WGS metagenome assembly OIYS01 (sample SAMN03283286) | human gut metagenome | biome: human-associated habitat; material: feces | host: Homo sapiens | place: Peru | collected 2012
CCGGAATACCGTGTCTGCGGCCGCCGCCTGTCTGAACATAGTAAATTCTGCCGAGTTCGCCCGATTGAACGATTTTCTTTATCATTTTCATATTTGCATCAAGACGCGGTTGAAAGCCTACCGATACTATTTTCCCGCTTTTCTTTTCGGCCTTACGGATAGCCACGGCTTCTTCAAGAGTAACGCTCATCGGCTTTTCAAGTAAAACATTAAGACCGTGCTCAAGTGCATAAATTGTGCACTCGGCATGCGTGCGGTTATAAGTGCAAACGGATACCGCGTCCATCGGAACAGTATCAATCATTTCCTTATAATCTGTGAAAAATTTTGCATTTTCAACTTTGTATTCAGCAAACTTTTTTTCTGCTTTACCGGGTATTAAATCGCAGCCTGCCACTATTTCAACATCAGGCTGAGCCATATAGGTTTTAATATGTGCGCCTGAAATTCCGCCCGTACCGATTATACCAACGCGTAGTGTTTTATCGCCGGTTACACTGCTTACCTCGGTTTGATTATTTGAAAAATTGTTTAAATCTAATGCCATATTGATTTCCTCCATGTGCTCACAATAAATTTTTTGAAAAATAACGTCTTGGTTTAATACCTGTTAATCTTCCAAAGGTTTTTTCACCATTGGTACTCCGATAGTCCTTCTGCAGGTTGGCTTTGCCCAATATATCGCATTTCTGATAACCCTGATAATATCTTTATTATAAAACGTCTTATATTCTTCGTGTCCGGGTTGAAAATAGAATATATTCCCGCCTCTATGATAGCAGCATCCCGAACGAAAAACCTCGCCCTCTTTAAATGATCCGATGAAAACTAACTCATCGGGCTCCGGAACAGCAAAAGGCTCACCGTATGCTTCTTCTTCATCCAACTTAATAAACCGATCCAAACCTTGTGAAATGGGGTGATGCGGATTTATAACCCATACCAACTCTCTGTCGGGCTCTTCCCGCCATGTTAAATTGCAGGTTGTGCCGAGAATTTTCTTAAAGGGCTTTGAATGGTGAGCAGAGTGTAATGCAATAAAGCCCATACCCGAATTTACAGCAGCTTTAACCCTTTCGGCTACCTCTTCAGGCACTTTATCATGCGCCAAATGACCCCACCAAATCAAAACATCAGTATCTGCAAGCCGTTCCTCTGTTATGGTATTAACATCATTTAAGGTAACCGTATCAACAACTATGTTTTCATCCTCTATTTGCGACTTAAGAAGATTATGTATTCCGTTTGGGTAAATTTCCCTTACCCTGCTGTCATTTTGTTCATGAATAAACTCGTTATATATCAATACTTTTATCATTATTTTTTCTCCTTTTGTTTTGATAATCTTAATATTTTCACTGCTTTATGCCGGCTATATAGAGGTAATCACAGCCATATCCCGTATATCTTCCGATTTTTTCTTTAAGTGAATCATACAATTCCTGTGTTTCGATATAGAGTGAAGAAACTTCTTCCGCACGATTGCCGATTCTGCTTCCGGCACAAATCGTATTTTCTCCCCAACCCACATAATTTCCCGTGTAGTTAACAGACCCGCCCAAACGCACGGTCGTTGTTCCTGTTACAAAATTTGCAGAATTGCTGTCATAGCAGCCTCCGTAAATACGCCGCACGACTGTGCCGCCTGTCAGGTTAATTTCGGTTTTACCGATTATAGGAGAATGCTCGCTTCCGCCGAAAATTTGCTCGCACCAACCCGAAGTCATTACAATATCGGTTGCACTGACTTCTCCTCCGCTGCGTGAGCCGCCGTAAACACTCATAAGCCGCATACCGCACAATTCGGTAAAACAGGTTCCTCTGACAGATGAAGGTGAATTTGCTCCGCCGCCGTAGGAATAATTAGCTTTTCCTCCGGCAAGTGTTAAATGAGTGCTGCCCATTACAGTACCGCTGTTAGAGCCGCCGAAAATAATATAATCCGTATTATGAGATGTTTCAACTGCATTGCTGTTCGCACTGCCGCCTATATATAAGTTTGTATCTCCGGTAATAATTCCGCCGCCGGATCCGCCGTAGATTACCTTGTAGTTTCCGGCCAGTACCCGTAGGTTTGTTTCTTCTATTGTGTCACCTGCAGCTCCGCCGTACAGTGCAGCCGGTACACCGGTTATGTTCACCGACTCTGCAATTGTGACAGCATTACCGCACGCAAAAACTTCACAACCGTCCTGCCATCGGATATTGATATCACGAAATGTAAAGGCACCGCCGAGTTTCACACTGTCGATTTTCGTAAAATCCAGCGTCCCGCCGGTGACCGTAACCCGTTTGCCGCCCGCTATTACATCGGCCTCTGATACTGAATATACGCCCTCAATATGAATGGTTCCCCCGTCATTTACCATACCAAGCGCCTTCCACAAAGAACGGACGGGGGACTTTGAGTCCCCCGTGCCTTCGCTAACTCCCGTTTGGGAATTAACCGTGATTTCGTCAGAAATACCTAAAAGAAGCTTCCTCAAAATTGAAATATCCGTTGCGTTAATAGCCGGATCATCATCCATATTTGCAGTTGCGGTTTCCGGCGCTTCTCCGACAGAAATCTTCTTGAGCCTAACGAGATCACGAATATCAACTTTCTCATCCATATTAACGTCTCCGTAAGGATAAGTTACCTTTGTAATCTCTATATCGTCTATCCACAGCTTTACATTTACCGTAGCATTGTTTAAAGTAGCAAAGAAAAGACCTAATCCTTCGTAATCCGTATCTCCGGTAGTGAATGTAGCGGTTGCTTCAAGCCACTGACCCGTAGCAATCTCAGAATCACGCCATATCTGAACCACCTTTGCAAGCTCATCGCCTCTGCCGAAGGCGCCGCTTTGTACCGTCATACCGTTTACACTCAAATACAGATTTGCCCAATCCAAATGCTCGGGAAGATTATATTTAAGTTTAATTCTGTAAGTGGTATTTTTTTGGGGAATAAATAACTGTTTCCCTGCGGAACCCGAATCATAAACACGCACAGCCACCGGGTAATCATTTTTGGCATGTGAAGCACTTGTAAAGCCAAATGCACGGCTGCCGTTAACACCGCCGTTTTCCGTAAATGTACCGTTTGCAAAGTGCGGAAATGTCAAAGCTGCGTCAATATTATTCTTTCCTGCCACGTCATATGTACGGTTAAAATAACCGTACTGATCAAATTCCTGATAGTATACGCCGTCATCATCATAATTGTTTACCGTTCCGTCCACCTTTACAAGCTCTACGGTAATGCTGTCAATATAAAGACCCGGATCGCTTATCGCACCGCCATCCGTGTGCAATGTGATTGCCAACGCAATATAATCGCCAAGTACCGTAACGTGGTCGGCAGTTATGGTCTGCCAGCCGTCTGTTGCCTCTGTATCGGCAGGCAAAGTATAGAACTGTGAAAGCACGGTGCTGTTGCTGCCGTCTACATTGCCCATATCACCGGCTGCACTGACCCCGCGCAATCCGAAATGAATATCCTGACTGATTTTACTATCCAGCTTATAACGCAGAGTTATACGATATGCCGTTCGGTTTTCCGGCAAGAACCAACCGGCAGGACCCTCAATAACAGTTGAGGGATCATAAATCTTTAACGCTGTCGGTTCGCTTGCATTTGCAGTGTCAATAGTTTTCACTTTAAGGCCCGCAGTACCGTTTTCGCCTACGCCCTTTATGTATTCAACGGTTTTACCCAAACGCTTAAAGGTTCCGTTTTGCGGGCTTGCAGATACCTTGTCTTTTGAATTGAAAATAATACTGTTGCCCGTGCCCGAAAGCCCCATAAACAATGTGGTATCTTCATCGTAGCTGTTGGTTACGCCGCCGACGGCTGAGAGTGACATATTGCTTTCGTCTGCCGCAGCCGTGTTTGAAACAGGCGTTAACATTGCGGTAGCTATCAGGCATACCGATAGAAAAAGCGATAGTTTTTTTAACATGTGTTTGTCCTCCGATTCTTTTAAATTTTGTGGTTGCAGTGCCTGGTTAATATCCGGCCTCCTTCCCGTAAAAATTATTGTTTATAAGCATAAGTGACCGATACACAGGGGAATCTGTAAGCCGAATTAAATAATTTATTATTTTACCTTTTTAAAAATTATTCTCCGGCTGTTGTGTTCACGGGAATTCACATAAAGAATACCGCAATACATCAAATAATCGCCGCCGTAAATCTCTCCGTTTTCTTCCGAAATATACTGTGCATTCTCGTCAAGTCCCTGCAGTTTGATATACTCATTTTGAGCGTCGGGAGTAGCCTTTATGCTGTCTAAGAAAAGAACAATTGTGTTCTTGTCGGTTGACAAAAACTCTATTGCCGAATAATTATTTTCATACGGTGATACCAGCCTGTAGCAATCGCCGTCGTGGAAAATCGGCTGAAGAGCTTTATAAGCTTTAATTGCTTCTCTTGCTGTTTCAAGCTCCTTATCGCTGCACTTGTTTAAATCAAGTTCAAAACCATATTGACCCGGCATAGCAACATTGCAACGCATTTCAAACGGTGTCGTTCTTCCCACCTGATGATTAGGGCAAGCCGAAACGTGAGCACCCATAACGGAATACGGATATACATAGCTTGTTCCGTATTGTATATAAAGTCGCTCTACTGCGTCGGTATCGTCGCTGAGCCACGTCTGCGGCATATAATAGAACATTCCGGGGTCAAAACGGCCCCCGCCGCCTGCACAGCTTTCAAAGAGAATACCCGGATATTTTGAGGTGACAGTATCTATTACTCTGTAAAGACCGAGTATGTAGCGGTGCATAACCTCGCCCTGATGTTCCGGCGGCAGCAATAAAGAACCTGTTTCACTCATATAACGGTTCATATCCCATTTGAAATACTCTACATTTACGCGGTCAAGTATACCGCATACTGTTTTAATAATGAAGTCACATACATCTTCGCGTGATAAATCAAGTATGTACTGATTTCTTTTCGGTGTAGATTGTCTGCCCTTTGTTTGCAGCACCCATTCCGGGTGCTTTTTGTAAAGTTCGCTTACGGGACAAACCATTTCCGGCTCCATCCAAAGCCCGAATTTAAGTCCCAATGCGTTTATGCGTTTTGCAAGACCTTCAAGACCATCAGGCAGCTTTTCTTTGTTTTCATACCAATCCCCGAGAGAGGATGTATCGTCATTTCTCTTGCCGAACCAGCCGTCGTCAAGCACCATTGCATCCGCGCCTATTTCCGCAGCTTTTTCTGCAATTGAAACAATTTTATCCGCATTGAAATTAAAGTATGTAGCCTCCCAGTTATTAACTACAACATAACGCAGTGTATCACGGAATTTACCTCGGCAAAGTCTTTTTCGGTAAAGCTTATGGTATATACGCGACATTCCGCCGAATCCCTCGGGAGAATATACAAGAACCGCCTCGGGGGTTTGAAAGCTCTCTCCGTTTTCAAGCACCCAACTGAAATTAAACGGATTTATACCGATATATGCCCTGCATGAATTATATTGATTAACCTCAACCCCTCCTATATGGTTTCCGCTGTAAACAAGGCTGAAACCGTACACTTCACCGTTCTGTTCGTCAGCCTTGCTGTCACACACCGCAAAAAACGGGTTGTGCAACGGACTGCTGGCGCCGTAACGACTTTCGATATTTTGATTACCGGTAGTTATTCGGTTTCTTACAATATGCCTTTCGCGTCCCCAAGCACCGTCTAAATGAACAAAGTCCTTTTTTCCGCAGGCGTAAAAATCCACGGTTGCGCTCATTACTTTTTCAAGACGCATTGTATCGCCGTTATTTTTTATAAGTACACTGCGCGTTATTGCATCAAAATCTTCTAAAACCGTATAGATAAGCGAAATATCGGTATTTTCAAGCTCGTCATGAAGCTTAATTATAAGGGTTTCGGCTTTATCACCCTCCTCTGTATAAACCGACGGAAGACCCTGCAAACCCGGTTTGCCCTGCACTATTTCAAAGCCATTGTATAATGGTTTTGAAATAGTGCTGCCAGACGCATAAACAGGTTCAAAGGACGGATACCTATAATCCGGGCTGCCGTATGTCGAATACTCAAACGGCGGTTCATAAACATATATTCTTTCGCTTCTCTTTAATAGTTCGGTATTTACGGAATTATTAAGCCTTTTTCCCCAATACAGATGAATAGGGGCGTTGTCAGATGCACGAAGTCCTATAACATAACTTGTTTTTTCTGTATGAAGATAAAATATTTTTTCTTCTTTATTGTAATAAATCATATTTCCAACCTTAATTATTATTTAATTTTAATTCCATAGCCCTGTTCATCTCTTTGCCAAATTCTTACCCAGTCAATATAATTATAGGTCTCGCTTGTTTTAACGGGACGTTTCTGATAAAGCTCATCGCCTGCAAAGGATAGAATAGGATACGCATACTGTTTCAAAGCGTCGAATTCAGAGGATGAAATATCAACGCTTATTTTCGGAATACCGTCAATATAAAATGTAACATATTCCGGAGTCCAGTCCATTCCGATATAATGGTAAGCGTTTCCCAGAGGTTCGTCATACTTAAATCCCGCAAAATCATTGCCTATGCCTTCAACCTGACCTATTATGTTGGTATGCTTTTCCTCAGCCCAGATGTGAAGATTCGGCTTAAGCGTATCTATTTTTCCGAAATTTTCAAATATATCAAATTCGCCTATGCCCTTGGGTCCGTTAATCGTAAGCATCCATAACGATCCGCAATAGCCTATATCCTTTGACAGCTTGATCCTTGTTTCTATGTATCCGTATTTAAAATAAACCGAATTTTTACCCGTTGCCTCAATAGCAGGAAAATAGACATCGTTTCCGCGCTTTTCGGTTTTCATTTCAAGCGCGCCGTCTTTTAAAGAGTGGTTTTCAAAAGACGGAATCGTTATACCTCCGCCATTTGTAGCCGTGCCGCCGGATATATTCTTTTTCCAAGTACCGCTGAGCGTAGTTCCGTTAAACTCGTCGCTCCATGCAAGCTTATACCCGCCCGCAAGCGTATAACCGCCGTCGTACTTACCGGTGTAACTGCCTACAGTCAGATTTACTTTGTCACTAAGCATTTCCGCAAGCTTTATTACTCCGGCATTAACTGCCGAATTGCTGCCGCTTAAAACAGAAGTTTTGTTGTTGCCTACAGCTATGGTATATTCGTTTCTGCCGTTCTTATCGGCATTCAGCAGGTAATCCGATGAGGAACGGTTTGTATAGCCCACCAGTAATTCATATTTCCCGGCAGACGTTGTATCGTCTACGGTTTTTAAAATGCAGCCGGCGTCTGTAAGTATTCTGTCAGTTAAATACTCTGCGGCAAGTTTTTCAAGATACGAGCTGTAACGTGATAATACTATTTGATAATTCTCAATCGGAGTATTGGCAATCATAATGTTTTTAACGGCATGATACTTTGCCGAAACATAATCAGTTCCAATCATCATTTCAGACTCGTCGTTTTTGCAGTAATTGTTCATAAAGAAGTTTGCCGCATACTTAAGAGAACGGCTGTTGTCGGCTGAAACAATAATTTTTTTACCCGTATTTCTGATTATGAAGTCTCCGGAATTTTTCTCACGTCCCGCTTTTATTTCATTTAAAGCTTCGGTGCTTTCCGAAAGTTTTGTTTTTCCAACGACCAAACAGTATGTATCGTCATAATCCTCTGCAACAAACTCCGAATCGTTAATTATACTAAAGTATGTGTCAAGAGTTGTTTCAAGGCTTGCAACAAATTCATTTATTACTTTTTCGGTTTCGCTGTCACAATTGCTCGGTTTTACAAAAATGAAATTCGCCATATTATCCTTAACAAAAGGTATTGCGGTTTCCTTTTCATTATCTTCTACCGGGACACTCGTTTTTACGCGGTTTTTTACCTTGACAGTCTTGTAACCCGACGGTAAGTCGCAGTTTCCCCTCACTATATCGGATGTATCTTCAACCGCCTGCGCAGTAAAGGTGACGGTATCGCCTGCCGCAAGGCTAAGACCGGTAAAATCCGGGAAATCGACCGACTTACTGTTCTCGTCAAGCACCTCCTGCCAATATATTCGGTTGTTTTTATAAATTTTCAAAAGAACGGCTTTTTCTGCACCCTTTTGCGAAAGATATGAAGTATTTGTACTGCCTATTGATTCTACAATAGAAATATTCCCGCCATCCGGATCAAAAAACTCAATCAAGGAATCTTCTTTTGCAGTAAAACAGATACCTTCTTCCTTATCCCCGGTAAAAGAAAATATTATTCCGCTTTTATTGATATTTTCACCGTCAATCTTCATTTTAGAGGTATCGTAAACCGCAAGCGAGTTGCTGAACGAGTCATTGAATTTATAAGAATACGGCGCATCCTTATTACTGTTCCCACTGCCGTCAGACCACTGGGAGACATTACGCACGGCACGCTGCTCCCAAGTTGTGTCTTCCGATGCGGTTATCCACTGCCACGGTGTTGCCGAATAAAGTTCAGGGTTATTTGTACCGTTTATATCTTTTTTCATAGCATTCGCCGCGTCATTTCTTGCGCTGACTACTGTACCGTCACTATACATAACGGACGGATTCAACGAAATAACATATTGCGCGACAGCACCGGATTTATGATTATTGACATTTGCTTTGTTATCACAACCGACGCAAATCAACATTATTAAGGCCAGTGTCAGTGATATAAGTTTTTTCATTTCCTACCGTCCTTTCTTTTTCTTCTAAGTAAAATCACGGCGACTGTCCCACCGGCAATAACAACAATTGCAGCAGCGGCAATTATAATAAATTGCAATATGTTTTGCCGTTCCTCTGTTTTGTTTACAGGCTCAGTTTTCTTCACGGTATCATTTTTGCGAATAATTATTTGTTCGTCCAAATGCTTATCAGGTATTTCCGTTTCTATTGTCTGTTCACTTTCGGTAAAGCTGTAAACATCCTTATAAACAGTTTCTTTAACCGGAATCCATTTAGCATAGAGCACCATATTCGCAATAATATACTGTTTTTTAAAGTTAAAACGGTTTTTAAGCTCCCTGTCGGAATACCAGCCCTCAAAAACATATCCTTCCTTTTCGGGTTCAACCGGGGGAACGATATAATCATATGTCATGGCTTTAGACGCCGCAACCTTACTGCCGCCGTTGGTTTCATACGTAACCGTTACAGGTTTGATTTTTTCAACGCTGATATCGTCTATTCCGCCGTCAAGATAACCGCCGAAAAGAACAAAACCTAAAGTTGTAATATCCTCACCCGTAGTCATGGTATAATCATATTTTATCCATTCGCCGTATGAGTCTTCACTTTCCTGTGCCGACATACTTACAACATCTTCGGAATTGATTATATTCATTGAAGAAGTAGTATCAAGAGCAGCTAATTTCAACGAACCCACTGCAATATTGTCAATTCTCAGCCAAAAGCTGATTTTATAAATTGAGTGCGGATCAAGATACAGCATATTCCCATCGGAATTCGGATCATATACCCTCATTCTTCTGTATGATTCCTTTATCCAGTTGCCGGAGTGATAAAACCTGAAATAGTTACTTCCGCTGTGTGACTCGCCATTTGCATTCGTTTGCAGAAATGCGTCGCTCACATAGCAGTTTGCATTACTTTTGTAGAATGAGGCAATTTCATCTGTATTCCCTTCAAAATCAATGATTTTAACAGAGGTGTAATCACTTTTTTGCTCTATCGTATCTTTTGATTTTTTATATGTTGCATAAAGCTTTAAATCATTGTTCGGGAAAACGGTTGCGGTGTATATTTTTCCGTTTTCATCACTCCAACCTGCAAAGTCATACCCGTTCTTTGCTTTCGGAGCAGGTGTAAGCATCGTATTCCCCGGGAAGTCTACCGATTTTGTCAGCACAGATCCGTCTTCGTTGTAATAATCAACCACAACCACTTCATCCTCGCCGACCGGCTCTATAATGAGGTTATCAACGTCTACAGGATTAGGGCATAAAGAATAATTTTTAGATTTTGCATAATTAACAATATAAATCCTGCCTGATTTTTCCGGTATAAAGCATGCTTCGAGTTTTCCCCATTCATTTCTCGGAAAATCCCAATGCTCTACGGCACTGACTGCAAGCACGGTAACACTGTTATTGCGATTTATTCCTCCCGACGGAACTTGTTCTGAAATAAGAAACCCAACCGTGTTTCGTTCATTATCTCCTCTGACTGAAAGTGAAACCTTATAACGTTGACCGGCTTTCACCTGATAATAACTCCCGTCCGATTTGACAAGTGCTGCTGATGATAACCTGTCGGAGCTTTTTTCTACCGCAAGGCGTATAAATCTGCCTTCCGTATCCGGTTCCTCGTCTGTAAGACAGGTTGTGCCTTCGGAAACGATATTATCCGACTTTGGCGTTTCAGATGTAACATAGGGTGAATCGTTTTCTTCAAAACCACAGGAAAAGCTTTCGACATTAACGCTTTCATCCGCCCATTTGGCGTAAAGTGTAATATTGTTTTCAGGCATAGCGGTAACTGAATACGGTTTATTATAATCCGCGTCGGTATACCAGCCGCAAAACACCTTGCCGTCTCTTTTAGGTATCGGCAGATTGATAGGTTCTGATCCGGGTAGGAAAGAAATCGTTCCGATATTACCGCAGGAAGCGCTGTCGAAGAATAAAAACCTTGAATCCAACACTTCGGTTACGGTAATATCATCTATCAGTAAGCCGCAATCAAGCGAATAGGCGTTGCCCGTTGCAAGGAACAAACCGAGAGACTCATAATCACTGTTGGTAACGGAAAATGTTGCTTTAGCACTCTGCCATTTGCCGGTATCTATCGGGTATCGGCTCAACGGAACAGTGAGTACGGTTGCAAGCTTTTCTCCTTTAAACTTGTTACTTGCAGACATTCCGCAAATATTGAGATAAAGCTCAGCCCAATCAAACTGTTTTTCCACATTATACTTAAGGGTTATTTCATATGTAGTATACTTTGTGGGCTTGAAAACAGTTTTATCTTTACTGTTTGAATCATATATACGCACAGCTACGGGCCATTCATTAGCAGAGTGAGACGCACTGGTAAACCCGAAAGTTCTGCTGCCGTTAATGCCGCCGTTTTCCAAAAATTCGCCGTTTGCAAATTTTGAAAAACTCAATTCCGAATCAATGTTATCTGTACCGTTTTTACTGGTTGAACGAGTAAAATAGTTGTAGCTTTCCTTGATATAGAAAATACCGCTTTCATCATAATTATTTACTATACTTATAGGCTCTGTACGCCATTTCACCCACACTTCGGCGGTTTTGCCTATTTCACCGACAGCCGGTTTTGAAAGCTTGCTGTCAAGATACCAACCGTCGAATTTTTTACCCGCAACATAAGGTACTTCAAGTTCATCAAAGTTCGCCGTATTTAAAATATTTATTATTTTATCTTCGCCGTTCTCTGAAAAATCATGGCACACAACAGAAACATACTTCGTTTCGCGAATTTCTATTTCAATATCATCAATAAAAATATCGCCGTTAGGGATATAATTTGCCGAGCCTGTAACATAAACCGAGAAACCAAGTCCGTTATATTGAGACGTCTCGGGAATACTGAAGACCGCACTTACTGTTTTCCAGTCGCCTGTTGCTCTCGTATTCTTAGCATGAGATGCAAGCAGGGCAATAGACTTTGTGTTGTTTTGGTCTAAGCTTCCGGTTGCATTTATAAGCCCGCGAATCCCGAAATTTATATCTCTTGTTTCCGTTTCCGTGGTTTTATATTTAAAGCTTATTTTATATGTTGCCCCCGCCTTTGGCTTAAACAGTGTATTCTTTAGATTTGAGTCGTAAATACGAACCATATTAAGCCAGTTGGTCGGATTTGAAGCGGTAGATATAATCTTTTTGGATTTCACTCCAAATCCGGCGTCAACACCGTTTCCGTTTGCAACAGCCATATTGCAGCTAAAAAGATTATTCAATCTGCCTTTGCTGCCGTCAGCATTGACATTAAATGCTCTCGTAACTACATCTGCATCTACTTCATAATAAAAATTACCGCCGTCATAGTCGTTAAGGGTATAGTCGGGAACATACTCGGCAATCTCAATATCATCAATAAAAACATCGCCGTTAGGGATATAATTCCCTGTGTCTGTAACATAAACCGCAAAACTCAGACCGTTATATCCCGCCGTATCAGAAATACTGAAAACAGCATTTACTGTTTTCCAATCGCCCGTTGCTTTTGCGTTTTTAGTATGAGTGGCAAGCAAAGCAATAGACTTTGAGTTGTTTTGGTCTAAATTTCCGGTTGCATTTATAAGTCCGCGAATCCCGAAATTTATATCTCGTGTTTCCGTTTCCGTGGTTTTATATTTAAAGCTTATTTTATATGTTGCCCCCGCCTTTGGCTTAAACAGTGTATTCTTTAGATTTGAGTCGTAAATACGAACCATATTAAGCCAGTTGGTCGGATTTGAAGCGGTAGATATAATCTTTTTGGATTTCACTCCAAATCCGGCGTCAACACCGTTTCCGTTTGCAACAGCCATATTGCAGCTAAAAAGATTATT
>OIYS01001371.1_pt1 | contig 12522 bp, 11 predicted proteins | sample 1588271 | NCBI WGS metagenome assembly OIYS01 (sample SAMN03283286) | human gut metagenome | biome: human-associated habitat; material: feces | host: Homo sapiens | place: Peru | collected 2012
TCAAGCCCCTTGACAATACGGCAAGTATTCTCTGCGGGTCTTTTCTTGTCTGGACACATTTCTGCTCCGGCAAAACTGCTCCGCACCTGCCAGCGATGTATTTTCGAGTGATTTTTGGTTTTTGAGCCGCAGGCTTGCTGAGTCGGCATATTCTCGCCGATGCTGCCGAGCGACGTTCCTTTGGAGCGAGGCTGGCGCCCGCCAAGGCGAAAAGGGCAAAAAGCGCCGGAAAGACGCGCTGTCAGGCGTGTTTGCCCTTGTCGATCGATGGTAATATTATAAGCCCGCGCCATTTCTTTTTCAACGGCATCTTTACGCACTTTCAGCGCAAAAAATGCCCGCACAGCAAGCTGTGCGGGCATTTTCACCAATTATTTGTGCAATTATAAGCGTTCGCTTACTTCATGAAGGTACCGTCGGTCATCTGCTTGATGTAGTCGAGATACTTGGCCTGGACGTCGGAGGACACCAGATCGCTGATCGCACCGGCGGACAGCGTGCCGTTCTCCAGCGTGCCGTACACGGTGTTGCCGCCGAAGTTACCGGCCTCAACCGCCTCCATGGAGGCCACGATCATGGCGGAGTTATCGGTGACCTGAGAGCAGATGATGCACTCGTTCTGACCCAGAATGTCGGCAGGCTGGCCGATATCATAGATCTTCACAGCGCCAGCTTTGGCGTTGGCCTCATCAATGGCCTCACGAGCGCCGGAGTCCACAGCGGAAGCATCGCCGAAGAACACGTCAGCACCCTGGCTGATCAGCTCGGTGGCGAACTCCTTACCCTTGGGGGCATCGCTGAAGGAGTTGGCATAGGGGACGTTCAGCAGCTCGACGGTCTTGCCTTCCTGCTCGCCAACGTACTTGGCAGCTTCCTCAAAACCGGCGATCTTGCCCTTGGTGGTATCCAGCTCCATACCTCCGATGAAGCCCAGCTTGCCGGACTCGGTCATCAGACCAGCCAGCGCACCGGCGATCCAGCCGATCTGCTGGGCGTTGGGCAGCAGAGAGGACACGTTGCCGTTGACAGCCTTGGCGGGGGTGGCCTCAGCGCCGTTCAGCAGAGCGAAGGCGATGTCGGGATACTCCTCAGCAGCCTGCAGCACCGCATCGGTGTACTGGTTGCCGGGGGCGTAGATCATGTCATAGCCCAGCGCGCAGAAAGCGGCGATGGAATCATAGTACTGATCCTGAGAGATGGAGTCGGTGACATCGGTGGTCCAGCCCTTGGTCTCAGCGGCCTTGACCATGGCGTTGTAGCAGGCAGCGCCCCAACCGCCGTCGTTGATGCTGGAGTCGCAGATCATGGCGACCTTGTAGGTCTTGACGTCGTCACCGGTGTTGGCGTCATCGCCGGTGTTGGCGTCGTCCTTCTTGCCGCAGGCAACCAGAGCCAGAGTCATGGCCAGAGCCAGCAGCAGCGCAAGAAACTTCTTCATTTGTTTTCCTCCTTACAATTTGTATCTTGCTTTTTGTTTCTATAATACCGCCCGAAGGCGTTATTACCGCGAGGTCACCGCTGTTCGCGGCGATAGGGCGCACCGTTGGCCTTTGGACCGGCCTGCTTTGTGCCGATCAGACTCAGCACCACCACGGTGGCCACATAGGGGATCATCTGGAAGAACTGGTACGGAATGGCGATGCCGGACACCTGCAGGCGGATCTGCAGCGCGTCGCAGAAGCCGAAGAACAGGCAGGCCAGCAGGATACCGCCGGCGCTCCACCGACCGAAGATCACGGCAGCCAGGGCGATAAAGCCGCGGCCGGCCACAATGCCGTCGGTGTAGGTGCTGGAATAGCAGGTGGTCAGGTACGCGCCGCCCATACCGGCCAGCGCGCCGCAGATCATGCAGGCGATGTACTTCACGCCGATGACGTTGATGCCCAGCGTAGCGGCGGCCTTGGGATGCTCGCCCACCGCCTTGTAGCTGAGACCGGCGCGGGTACGGTTGAAGAAAATCGCCGTAAACACCACCAGCACGATGGTGAGATACACCATGGGGTTCTGGTCAAACAGCAGCGGGCCGATGACCGGAATGTCCTTCAAGCCGGGGATGGCGATGCTGGACATGGTGACGATCTGCTTCAGGTCGGAGCCGGTGCCGAAGTACACCCGGTAGATGAAGGACGCCAGCGCCGGAGCAAAGATATTGATGGCCATGCCGTACACCGTATGGTCGGCGCACAGCGTCACCGTGGAGAACGCGTAGATCATGTTGACCAGCAGACCGGCCAGAGCGCCGCACAGCAGGCCCAGCCAGTTGGAGCCGGTGATGTAGCAGGTCAGGAAGCCCACCAGGGCGCCGATGGAGGCCAGACCCTCCAGACCGATGTTGACCATACCGGCCCGCTGTCCGTACAGCTCCGCCAGAGAGATCAGCAGCAGAGGGATGGCCAGGCGGACGGTGGCCAGAAGCAAACTGGAGATCCAATCCATTACTTGTCACCCGCCTTTCTCTTAGAGAACAACCGATTCTTCCATGACTCGAACTCCGGCAGCTTGGTCAGCGCCATACCGGCCACGGAGAACACGATCACCAGCGCCTGAATGATATCCGACACGCTGGTGGGAACGCCGGTGGCGGCCTGCATGGTGGTGGAACCCACCCGCAGCGCCGCAAAGAACAGCGCCACGATGACCGTCGCAATGGGGTGCAGCTGGCCGATCAGCGCCATGGCCACGCCGTCGAAGCCGTAGCCTGCGCCGAAGCCGTTGATCAGGCGGAACTGGGTGCCCAGCAGCTCCGCGCCGCCGCCCAGTCCGGCGATCGCACCGGAGATGATGAAGCTGGTGAGGATGTAGCGCTTGACGGGGATGCCGTTGAAGCGGCTGGCGGTCATGTTGTAGCCCACGGCCCGCAGCTTGAAGCCACCGCTGGTCCAGAACAGCACATAGTACATGATAAGGCCCACCAGCACGGCCAGCACGAAGCCCCAGGTAAAGCGCATACCGGTCACCACGCGGGGCAGCTGCACCAGCTTGGAGATGGCCGGAGTCTGGGGGATGTTTTCATCCCGGATCCAGCTGGTATAGAGCACGCCCATGAACAGCGTGGCCACATAGTTGAGCATGATGGAGATGATCATCTCGTTCTGGCCGCGGGTGATCTTCAGCACACCGGGGATCATGCCCCAGATGCCGCCGGCCAGCGTACCGGCCAGCAACGCCAGCAGGATGCCGGCAAACCCGGTCAGGCCACTGAAGTAGGCCGTCAGGAACGCGGCGATGGAGCCCATCAGGAACTGGCCCTCGCCGCCCAGATTGAACACGCCGCACTTATAGGCGAAGCAGGCGCACAGCGCGGTGAACATCAGCGGGGTAGATTTATTCAGCGTGGTACCGATGTTGGCGCGGGAGCCGAAGGCGCCCTGGAACAGATACTTCACCGCCTGGAAGGGATCGGCGCCCAGCGCCGCCATGATGATGCCGCCGATCAGGAAGGCCAGCAGGATCGACAGCAGCGGCACCGCGAAGCTGCCCAGAGAGCGTTTGAACTTTTCCATATACACTCCCCCCTTACTTACCGGTCATGGCAAGACTGATCTCCTCGATGGGAGGATTCTTGCCGGAATACTCGCCCATGATCTGGCCCTCGAAGCAAACCAGGATCCGGTCGGACATTTCCAATATCTCGTCGAAGTCAGCGCTGATCAGCAGGATGCCTACGCCCCGGTCACGGGCGGCGATCATCTGGTCATGAATAAAGCTGGTGGCGCCGATATCCAGGCCGCGGGTGGGATGAGCCGCCACCAGCAGCACCGGGTCGGACTCCAGCTCGCGGGCCAGAATGACCTTCTGCTGGTTGCCGCCGGACAGGCTGCGCACGTCCTGCTCCACGGAGGTGCAGCGGATATCGTACTTCTTGGCCATTTCGCCTGCATAGCTGCCGATGGCTTTCTTCTTCAGCAGCAGACCCTTGCCGCTGCTGAAAGCGGCGCTGTCGCAGTTTTTCAGCACCAGATTCTCGGCGATGGTCATGTCGCCCACAAGCCCCTGCAAATTGCGGTCCTCCGGCACGTGGGAAACGCCGTCCTTGATGAAGCCATGGGGATCGAAAATGGCGGGCCGCTGACCGGAAAGCTCCACTGTGCCGCTGTCAGGGGTGATAACGCCAGTGATCAGCTGCGCCAGCTGGGTCTGTCCGTTGCCGTCCACACCGGCGATGCCCACAATCTCGCCCCGGCGCACCGTCAGGGACATGTCGTTCAGGCCGTTGTGCTTGGACTCCTTATGATAATCCACATGGGACAGCTCCACCGCCACTGCCGCGTCGGCGCAGTCCTTTTTCTCGTATTGGGAGGTGACCAGCTCGCGGCCGATCATCATGCTGGCCAGCTTCTGGCTGTCGGTGTCCGCGCAGTTGACGGTGCCCACCACCTCGCCCAGCCGCAGCACGGTAATGCGGTCGGAGATGTGCATGACCTCGCGCATCTTGTGGCTGATGAAGATGATGCTCTTGCCCTCGGACACCAGCTTGCGCATGATGGCAAACAGGCCCTCCACCTCGATATCCGTCAGGGCGGCGGACGGCTCGTCCAGGATCAGCAGCTCAGCGCCGTGGTACAGCGCCTTCAGGATCTCGGTGCGCTGCTGCTCGCCCACGGAGATCTCCGTGATCAGGCGATCCAGCTGCACGTCCAGACCGTACTTAGCGGACAGCTCCTCGATCTCCTTGCGGCGGGCAGCCCGGTCGATAAACAGGCCCTTGGCGTGCTTGTCGCCCAGAATGATGTTGTCAAACACCGTCATGGCCTCCACCAGCATGAAGTGCTGGTGCACCATGCCGATGCCCAGCTTCACCGCCTGACTGGGCGACTCGATACGAACCTCCTTGCCCTCCAGAAAGATCTTACCCTCGGTGGGCTGATAGAGGCCGATCAGAATATTCATCAGCGTGGACTTGCCCGCGCCGTTTTCGCCCAGCAGCGTCAATACCTCGCCCCGGTTCACGGTCAGGCTGATATCCTTGTTGGCATAGAAGCTGCCAAACCGCTTGCTGATATGTTCCATTCTCAGCAGCTCGCTCAAATGCTCTCACTCCCCTGCTTTCTTAATAATGAACAGTACGTCTGATAATATCGGCAAAAGTATACCATACATTTGTCCCTTTGAAAAGCAAAATTTTCTCTGTTTTTTACATTTTCTCCCACAAAAATTTTTGTCACTTTTGTGCCCAACATTTCCTTATGTCTCTGTTCAGTTACCCGCGGATAACCGCGTTAAACCGCCCGCACCGCCCCGAAAAGCAAAAAAATAAGAGACACACTTTCGTGTGTCTCTTATCATGGTGCGCGAGGCGGGACTTGAACCCGCACGCCCGTAGTGAGCACTAGAACCTGAATCTAGCGAGTCTGCCAATTCCACCACTCGCGCAAACAACGTAGTTGATTATAACCGATGTTCTTGTGTTTGTCAACACCTTTTTTCGATTTCTTTCAACTTTTTTGAGAGACTGGTGCGAGCGATGGGACTTGAACCCACACGTCCTTACGAACACAGGCACCTCAAGCCTGCCTGTCTGCCGATTCCAGCACGCTCGCAGATGTTTGTCTCTCAAGAGTACTTGCTCATTATACCAGACAACCTATATTTGTCAAGCCCCAAAATTACACCTGCGCAAGTACCTGCCCGATGGGCCCGTCAATGACCAGAGCGGCGCCGATATCCGCGCCCACGGTACCCTTGTTGATGACCACCAGCTTATGGCCCCGGTAGTAGCGCACCAGTCCCGCCGCTGGATACACCACCAGCGACGTGCCGCCGATGATCAGCATGTCCGCGTTGTGGATGTACCGCAGGGCCTTGTCCATCACGTCCTCGTCCAGCCCCTCCTCATACAGCACCACGTCCGGCTTGATGTCGCCGCCGCAGGTGCATTTGGGCACGCCGGTACTGTTGAGGATAGTGTCCAGCCCGTAGAACTTATGGCACCGCTCGCAGTAGTTCCGCAGCACGCTGCCGTGGAGCTCCAGCACCTCCCGGCTGCCCGCCTTCTGGTGCAGGCCGTCGATATTTTGGGTGATGACGGCCTTCAGCCGTCCCTCCTGCTCCCACTGGGCCAGCTTGTAGTGGGCTGCGTTGGGCCGGGCGTCGGGGGCGAGCATTTTCGCCCGGTAGAACTGATAGAACTCCTCCGTGTGCGTTTCATAGAACGTGTGGCTGAGTATGGTCTCCGGCGGGTATTTGAACGTCTGGTGATACAGGCCGTCCACGCTGCGGAAATCCGGGATGCCGGACTCGGTGGACACGCCTGCGCCGCCGAAAAACACGATGTTATCGCTGCCGTCTATGAGTTCCTTCAGTTTTCGGATGTTTTCGTCCATATCGTTCCCTCCATTTCTGTTATAAAGGAGTGCCTATGAATATTCAGATCTTCGGTATGTCCAAATCCTTCGACACCAAAAAGGCGGAGCGCTGGTTCAAGGAGCGGCGCATCAAGTATCAATACATCGACCTGGTCAGCAAAGGGGTGTCCCCCGGCGAGTACCGGTCCATCAAGGCCGCTGTGGGCGGCTTCGACGCGCTGGTGAACAAGAGCTGCCGCGCCTATGAGGCGCTGTATATGGCCTATATCACGCCACAGGCGGCGGAGGAAAAGCTGCTGGAGCATCCGGAGCTGTTCAACGCGCCCATCGTCCGCAACGGGAAGCAGGCCACCGTGGGCTATCATCCCGAGGTGTGGCAGACGTGGGAGTGACGCTTATTCCGTGAAGCTGTGCTCCACCGTGACCACGGCGTAATAGTCGCCGTCCAGCTCCGCCACCTTCTCCCGGATGCGGCGGCCGGCCTCTGCCGGGGTGATGGCCGCGTCCAGCGGCAGCACCGCGTCAAACACCAGATTGGTGTGGGTCGTGCCCCGGATCACCCGCAGATCGTGGACGGTCATACGGGGCTCTACCTGCCGCACCAGCTCCGCCACCTGACGGCGCAGGGCGTCCACCGTCTCATCGTCGGTGACGATAGGGTCCATGTGGATCACCGCCTGGACGTGGAGCTTCTCGTGAAGCTCCCGCTCGATGTTGTCGATGACATCGTGGAGCTGCAGAATGTCGCCGCTGGCGGGGACCTCCGCGTGGAGGGACACCATCTGGCGGCCCGGGCCGTAGTCGTGGACCACCAGGTCGTGGATGCCCACCACGGTGTCATGCTCCTCAACAATGTCCCGGATATGCTGCACCAGCTCCGGGTCGGGCGCTTGGCCCAGCAGGGGCGACAGCGTCTCCTTGGCAGCCTTGTAGGCGGAGAACAGGATGAACAGCGCCACCACCACGCCCACATAGCCGTCCACCGCCAGTCCCGTCCACCTGCCGATGAGCATGGCCAGCAGCACCGCCGCCGTAGCCGCGGTATCGGACAGGCTGTCCATGGCCGTGGCCTCCATGGCCGCGGACTTGATCTTCTTCCCGATGCGCCGGTTGTAGAACCACATGTACAGCTTCACGCACACCGATGCCGCCAGGATACCCAGCGCCAGCAGCGAGAACGTCACCTCCTCCGGATGGAGGACCTTATCGACGGAGGACTTGGCCAGCTCCACGCCCATCAGCAGGATCAGGCCCGCCACCACCAGACCGGAGATATACTCCATCCGTCCGTGGCCGAAGGGATGACCTGCGTCGGGCTTTCTTCCCGCCAGGCGGAAGCCCAGCAGCGTCACCACCGAGGAACCGGCGTCCGACAGGTTGTTGAAGGCATCCGCCGTGATGGCGATGGAGCCGCTGATGCTGCCTGCCGCCAGCTTTCCGGCAAACAGCAGCAGATTCAGCCCAATGCCCACAAAGCCGCACAGAGCGCCCCAGGCACGGCGCACCGCGCCGTCCTCCACCCGCTCCCGGTTGGGGATGCACCATTTTGCCAGCAGTGAGATCATACGCTTTTCTCCTTATGGGGGTACACATATCGTTTCGTCAGGCCGTAGACCAGCGGGATCATGTACAGCAGCACGGCGTAAGGAATGGCACGCTGATCCACCCCCAGCATCACCAATGGGATGCTGCACGCGATGTTCCACGGGATCAGCGCCGACAGGACGATGCCGCTGTTTTCCATGTCCACCGCCTGCTCATTGGGGTCGGTATAGCAGCGGTGCAGCAGCTGATTGCCCATAACGATCACCACCGACTGGTTGCAGAAGATCATACCCGCGCCCAGACTCACCGCCGCCGAAGCGGCAAAGCGGCCCCAGCGCCGGGCCAGCTTTTCCACCAGTCCCACCGCGCCGTTCAGCACGCCGATACCGTCCAGCAGACCTGCCAGCAGCCCTGTGGTAAACACCAGCGCCGCCGGCTTCGCCATGGAGACGATACCGCCGCCGGAGAGGATATCCTTCAGCTGTCCCGTAGTGGGATAGTAGCCTACCACCGCCGTTTTCAGCATGTCCCACACCGTCATGCCCTGCACGAACACGCTGACCAGTCCCGCCGCCGCCACACTGAGGGCGATGCTGATCAGCACCGGCACCTTCACCAGCGGCAGCACCAGCATCACCGCCGCCGGCAGCAGCGCCCACAGGGAGATGACAGCGCTGTCCCGCAGGGCTTGCAGCAGGCTCTCGTCCACCGCCGTGATGGGGTGGCGGACGGACAGCACAGCGAAGACGGCAATGGTCAGCACCACCGGCAGCGCGCCGGTGCGCAGCATGTCCCGCAGGTTGTCATAGAGCTTCGTCCCCGTCTCCGCCGCCACCAGCGCGGCAGAGGAGGACGCGGGAGAGCACCGGTCGCCGAAATACGCGCCGGACAGGATCGCGCCTGCCGCCACCGCCTCGCTGACGCCGCCGGAGCGAGCCAGCGCCATCAGCACGATACCCGCCGTGCCGATAACGCCGAAGGACGTGCCCAGTGCGTAGGCGATCAGCGCCGTCAGCAGAAAGGCCACCAGCACGAACAGCTTGGGAGAGATGGCCTGTACGCCGTAGTAGATGAAAAACACGATGGTGCCGCCGCTGCGCCACAGGGCGGTGATGGCTCCGATGAACACAAAGATTCGCAGTACGATCAGCACCTTACAGCCCTCTGACCAGACCATGCCCCACATGGTTTGCAGGCTGTGGCCCTGCTTGCAGCCGTGGAGCGTAAACAGCGCCAGACCCAGCAGCAGCGCCCACAGGAACGACCAGCCCATGACAAGGCAGACCGCCATCGCCGCCAGAAATAAGGCGAAGCAGACAACCACGCCGCCCATCACTCCGCGCCCCGGATGGTCAGCTTCATCTGGCAGCACAAGCGATCCAGATCCTCGTCCGTCCCGGCGGGCAGCCGCAGCTTGCCGCCGCAGCGGCGGCAGATAAGATCCACCGCGTCACGGTGCACCTGAATGCCGTACTCCGCGCTGCCGCAGGTGCAGCGGATGCCGCCACGGGCGGCGATGTCCTTCAGCTCCGACAGCACCTCGTACATGATGACGTTATCGGTAAAGGCTTCCTTTTCCTCACACTTTTCCTTTTCCGCCCGGATGGCCAGCTCCTCCATGGCGCTCTGCACTTGTTGGGTGTCCCCGGCATAGCAGCACAGCTGCTTCGTCTCCGGGCAGGCCAGACCCACGCCCCGCCCCGTTAGGATGGCCGAAACGTCCACCTCCGCCTGATGGGTGCCGCCGCACAGGCCGCAGGGCACCCACAGCCGGAACTTCACGCCGTCGGTTTGGATCTCCAGCTCGCTCTCGCCGCACTGGCAATCGATACGGGCGGCAGCGGCCTGCAAAGCGAAAACGCTGCGCGTGCCCAGCACCGCCTTGCCGCACTTGGGGCAGATATAGCCGAAACTGCGTACTTCTTCCATCGTATGTTCCACCTCATTGTCCGTCTTAGTATTGTAACCGTATTATACGACATGTCTCCGGTCATTTCCAGTCCCTCCGGCGGATTTTCGTTTTTTGCGCCGCAAACCATTGACAGCGGCCAGAGGGGCGGACTATTATATTAGCTATCAAGAAATCGTAAAGATTTTTCCGCGAGACGCGGACAAAACAACCTTTTACCGTCTTTTTTCGACAAAACCCGTCACCTGCACCGCACCTCGCCACGCCGCAACATACAGTCTCCCGGAAGCCTCGCGGGTCGAAGATGTGGTGGTTTCGCCGAAACGCCACACTCCTCCGGCGCCGAAAACCCGGCGTCTGTTCTTCCTATTTTGTCGAATTCAGTCAGCAAGAATTTGTTTGAAATCGACAAGAATACCTTGAAAACGATGTTGGTTTCTGGTAATTTGATATGCAGCAAGGCGATAATCCGGATAATATCACGAAACGCGCCAGGCAAAATTTATGAGAGAGGGCATGAGCAACAATGGAAATGATCACCAAGATCCTGCTGGCGGACAGCAGCGAAGAATTCCGACTACTACTACGACACACGTTGGAGGATACCGGTGAGTTTCAGATCGTGGGCGACACCGGCGACGGCGAGGCGGCGTGGGAGCTGATCCAGCAGACCCAGCCCGATATCGTGGTCATGGACGTGATCCTGCCGGGGCTGGATGGTGTGAGCCTGTTGCAGCGGATGCCGAAAAACGTAAAAACCATCGTGCTGTCGGCCTTTTGCAGCCAGAATATGGTGCAGGAGGTCATGCGTCTGGGCGCATGGTACTTCATTCCCAAGCCTGCCCACATGGATTCGCTGCTGGAGCGGATCCGCGAGGCTGCCGTGCCGGAAAACGGTGCGCTGGCGCTGCCCACACTGGAGGCGGACGTCACCGCCATCATCCACGAGGTGGGCGTTCCCGCCCATATCAAGGGCTATCAGTACGTCCGCGAGGCCATTATCATCGCGGTGCAGGATATGGACGTGATCAACGCCGTGACCAAGGTGCTGTACCCGGAGGTAGCCAAGCGGTTCCATACCACGCCCTCCCGCGTGGAGCGTGCCATCCGCCACGCCATCGAGGTGGCATGGGACCGGGGCGATCTGGAAACGCTGCAGGGCTATTTCGGCTACACCGTCAACAGCGCCAAGGGCAAGCCCACCAACTCTGAGTTCATCGCCATGATTGCGGATCGCATCCGCCTGCACAAGAGAAATCAGGATCCCCTGAAATAAGCAGAAAGAGTGAGAAGCTTCGGCTTCTCACTCTTTTTTGCTTATTTCATCACCGGTGTCAGCCGCCAGTCGCTGCCGGGGACAGCCTGCGTCAGATCGGCGTAGGCCAGCGTGTAGAGGTCGGTATACCCCGCCTCACGCCGGAACAGCGCTTCCGCCCCACTGCCCAGCGCAGCCACGTCCGCCGCTTTGGTCAGCACCGGAGTGCCCGCTTTCCGCATCTGCCGCAGCAGGGCGCGGCCGGTCTCGTTGGCCGCCAGCACACGGGCGTAGGGTACGGTCTCCGGCGCTTTTGGCAGTCCCAGCCACGCTGAGAGCACCATCCGCCGCAGCCGTGCCGCCGTGTAGCGCTTGGTTTTCACCGCCGCCAGCAGCTCCTCCACCGTGGTGCAGCGCCGCACGGCGTCATATACCCGGTGGTACAGGCCCTCTCCGCCGCCGTCATAGGCGGCGAATTCTTCTTCCGTCATCTGCCGCAGCCGGGCCAGAATGGCCCGTTCCACCAGCGCTCCGTCCGCGATCCGTCCCGCCGCCAGCTCCCGCCGCAGCACCTCCACCGCACCGGGCGGAAGAAACGCCAGCGCCGCGTCCCCGTCGCCCTGCCGCAGCAGTTGCCGGATGTGGGAGGCCGAGGCGTAACCCTCCACCGCACCGCCGTCGTGGGACGCGCCGACGCGGCTCACCACTATCGGCGTCATATCAACCTCAAATTGCCGGCAGGCTTTCAGATATTCCACCGCCAGCGTGTCGTTGGGCTGGCGCAGCACCGCCGCGCCGTCCCCCAGCCGTGCCTGCACCGCCTGCTGCCGTGCAGCGGCATAGGTGATCCCCGCCGCCAGCTCCCCGCGGATATCCGTCTGCAAATCAGGCGACAGCAGCGTGTCCGCCAACCCTTGCAGCAGCGCCGCGTCGCCGCACTCGCTGCCGAAGCCGATGTGGGTGCAGCCCGCCATCTTCAGCAGCTGCACGCCGCCCCGGGCAAAGGTCTCCGCCGTAGCCATAGCCCACGCCGTTGGCAGCTCCAGCACCAGATCCGCACCGCAGCCGACCGCCACCTCCCCGCGGGAGAGCTTGTTCACCAGCGCCGGCTCGCCCCGCTGGACGAAGTTGCCGCTCATGGCGCAGACAATGGCGTCCGCGCCCCGCTGCCGCAGCTGAGAGATCAGATAGGCGTGCCCCAAATGAAAGGGATTGAATTCGCACACAATGCCGGTCACCTGCATCCGCGCCACCTCCTTTTTCTCCCATTTTACCCTACACAGGCCGCAAATGCAACTTGACATTTGCCCCACCCCCTATTTACAATAGGAGCAACATAACGAAACGAGGTCTTTCCCATGAACATCGCCCTTTTCTACGCCATGCCGTCGGAGATCGACAGCCTCATTCAAGGGGCCGCGCCCATGGAGACGGTGCACGGCGTTTCCTTCTACCGCATCCGCCCCAACGTCATCGCCTGCTGCGGCGGCGTGGGCAAGGTGAACGCC